>WSSedA1B3DRAFT_1000498_pt1 | contig 11351 bp, 21 predicted proteins | sample WetSurSiteA1Bulk_FD_9468 | JGI IMG/M metagenome (IMG submission 9468)
AAACCGACTCGTCTGGAGATGCTATGGCAAGGTCGTTGAAAAAAGGTCCGTTCATCGATGTGAAGCTTTTGAAGAAAGTGCAGGTTGCGCAGGAAACTCGCAACAGCCGAGTCATCAAGACCTGGTCCCGGCGCTCGATGATCGTGCCGGAGATGGTGGGGTTGACGCTGGCGGTTCACAACGGCCGCAAGTTCATCCCCGTGTTCGTCTCCGAGAACATGGTCGGACACAAGCTGGGTGAGTTTTCACCGACCCGAACCTTCCACGGCCACTCGGGCGACAAGAAGACCAAGGCCGCCTGATCCGGCCGGCCCTGANGAACNCGGAAAGAAGAGGAACTATTCGCCATGCAGGCNAAAGCCGTTTCNAGATATGTGCGCGTGTCATCGCTGAAGGTGCTGAAGGTGTCCTCGGCGGTGAAGGGAAAGCCGGTGGGGGCCGCGCTGAGCATTCTGAAGTTCATGCCCCAGAAAGCGGCGAAGACGCTGGAGAAGGCCCTGCGCTCCGCTGTCGCGAACGCCGACCAGAAACCGGACGTGGATGTCGACCGGCTCGTCGTGCGCAATATCACGGCTGGACGAAGGCCCGGTGTTGAAACGCTGGGGTACCAAGGCCCGCGGAAGAGGCACGCGTATCCTGAAACCGACCTGCCACATCACCGTGGTGTTGTCGGAAAAGTCTTCGGTTTAACAAAGAAGGAGGATTGAGCTTGGGCCAGAAAGTCAACCCGATCGGTTTGAGGCTGGGTATCATCAAGACGTGGGAGTCCCAGTGGTTCGGCGGCAAGAACTACGCCGATTACATCTTCGAGGATTACAAGCTGCGTAAGTTCGTCAAGCAGAAACTCTACCACGCCGGTGTATCCCGCATCGAGGTTGAACGATCGGCCAAGCGCATCCGCCTGCGCATCTACACCGCCCGGCCGGGCATCGTCATCGGCAAGAAGGGGGCGGAAATCGCCCAACTCAAGAAAGAGGTCGAGCAGTTGACCGTCCGCGAGGTGCTGATCGACATCCAGGAGGTCCGCAAGCCCGAAATCGACGCCCAACTGGTGGCGGAAAATGTGGCCAACCAGCTCGAACGCCGGGTGGCCTTCCGGCGCGCCATGAAGCGCGCGGTGCAGTCGTCGCTGCGGTTCGGGGCGCTCGGCATCAAGGTGATCTGCGCCGGCCGTCTCGGCGGGGCGGAAATCGCCCGCACCGAGTGGTACCGTGAGGGGCGGGTGCCCCTGCACACCCTGCGGGCGGACATTGACTACGGCACCGCCGAGGCGCGCACGACGTACGGGCTCGTCGGGGTCAAGGTCATGATTTTCAAGGGAGAGATCCTGCGCAAGGATCCGCCCATCGCCGAGCCGAGTTAACGCACAGGAGACACGAAGATGCTGAGTCCCAAGAAGGTCAAATTCCGCAAACAGATGAAAGGCCGCCGCCGGGGCATCGCGTGGCGCGGGAGCAGCCTGACGTTCGGCGAATACGGGCTGCAGGCGACCGGCAACGGTTGGGTCAACGCCAAGGAGATCGAGGCGGCCCGTATTGCGATGACCCGCTACGTCAAGCGCGGCGGCCGGGTATGGATCCGCATCTTCCCGGACAAGCCGATCACCAAGAAGCCGGCGGAAGTTCGCATGGGCAAGGGCAAGGGCGCCCCCGAGGGCTGGGTGGCGGTGGTGCGGCCCGGCCGCATCCTCTATGAAATGCAGGGGGTCCCCCGGGAGTTGGCCATGGAAGCCTTCCGGCTGGCGGCGCACAAGCTTTCGATCAAGACGAAATTTATCGAGAGGAGCGAATCGTTATGAACGCGAGCGAGATTCGCGAGTTGACGGTCGATGAGATGCAGCGCAAGCTCTCCGACCTGAAGCAGGAGTTGTTCAACCTGCGGTTTCAGCATGAGATCGGCCAACTGGAAAACCCGCGCAAGATCAAGCAGACCAAACAGGACGTCGCCCGGTTGCAGACGGTCATTCGGGCGGCGGCTTTGAACTCTCAGAACGCCAAAGCATAAGTGGTGGACATGAAAGCACGCGAAATGAAACGGCAGGTCGTCGGCGTCGTCGTCAGCAACAAAATGGACAAAACGGTGGTCGTGGCGGTCGAGCGCACGGTCAAGCACGCGATGTACCACAAGTATATCAAGCGCCGGGCCAAGTTTGCCGCCCACGACGAGCAAAACAGCTGTCAGATCGGGGACAAGGTGATGATCACCGAATCCCGGCCGATCAGCCGGAGCAAGCACTGGCGCGTCAGCAAGATCGTTGAGAAGGCGGCGTAACGCACACAAGGAAACTGAGCCATGATACAGGTTGAAACACGGTTGAAGGCGGCTGACAATTCCGGGGCGAAGGTGCTCTACTGCATCAAGGTGCTCGGCGGCACGCGGCGACGGTATGCCACGGTGGGCGACATTATCGTGGTCTCGGTAAAGGAAGCCATCCCGAACGCCAAGGTGAAGAAGGGCGATGTGCTCAAGGCCGTGGTGGTGCGGACCAAGAAGGGGGTCCGGCGGTCGGACGGCTCTTACATCCGCTTCGACGAGAACTCGGCGGTTCTGATCAACCCGGCCAAGGAGCCCATCGGGACGCGCATCTTCGGGCCGGTGGCGCGCGAGCTTCGCACCAAGCGGTTCATGAAAATCATTTCCCTGGCACCCGAGGTGCTATAGGCGTGCCCGGGCGGTTCTCACCCGCCCGGTTGGAGAGGCGGCGAATGAAGTTTGAAAAGTGTACCATCAAAAAGAACGACAAGGTGAAGGTTCTCGCCGGTAAGGACAAGGGCAAGATCGGCAAGGTGCTCAAGGTGCTCCGGAAGAAGGACCGCATTGTGGTCGAAAAAGTGAACATCATGAAGCGCCACACCCGGCCGAATGCGCGCACGCGGCAGGGGGGCATTCTGGAAAGCGAGGCGCCGATACCCTGGGACAACGTCATGCTGATGTGCAACAAATGCATGGCGGCCACCCGGGTGGCGCACAAGACGCTCGAGGACGGCAAAAAGGTCCGGACTTGCGTCAAATGCGGCGAAGCCATCGAATCCTGATGGCGGCCGGCGGAGGAACTGCATGTCTCGAATGAAAGACTTATACGAAAAAGAAGTTGTGCCCAAGCTGATCGAGACCTTTAAGTACAAGAACGTCATGGAGGTCCCGAAGTTCAGCAAGGTCGTGCTCAACATGGGTTTGGGCGAAGCCATTCAAAACGTCAAGATCCTGGAAACCGCGGCCGAGGAACTGAAGGCCATCGCCGGACAGCACCCGGTGATCACGCGGGCCAAGAAGTCGATCGCGGCCTTCAAGCTGCGGGAAGGTATGCCGATCGGCTGCATGGTGACGCTGCGCCAGGAGCGGATGTTCGACTTCCTGCAGAAGCTTGTGAACGTGGCCCTGCCGCGCGTCCGGGACTTCCGGGGCGTTTCCGCAAAGGCCTTTGACGGACGGGGAAACTACTCCCTCGGCATCAAGGAGCACATCATATTCCCGAGATCGACTATGATAAAATCGATGCGATCAAGGGACTGAACGTCAGCATCGTGACCACCGCCCGAACCGACGAGGAAGGCAAGGAACTTCTCCGGCTGATGGGGATGCCGTTCCGCAACTAGGCATCGACGCCGGGGCCCGGCTTGGTCCGGCGGAGAGACAGGATCGCAAGGAGGAAGATTTGGCAAAGAAGGCGCTCAGACTGAAGTCAAAGCAAACCCCCAAGTTCAAGGTCCGGACGTATAACCGGTGCCCGATCTGCGGTCGGCCCCGGGCCTTCCTGCGCAGATTCGGCCTCTGCCGAATCTGTTTTCGGAACATGGCCTCCCAGGGTAAACTGCCGGGGGTGATCAAGTCCAGCTGGTGAAAGGCAATCCCAACCGGGGCGGCGCGAAGCGATGGGCACAACGCGCCGGACGGCGCAAACCCCACCCCGGTATTCGGTATACGATAGGAGAATCACATGGCAATCACCGACCCAGTAGCCGACATGTTGACCCGCATCCGCAATGGCGCCAAGGCCAAGTTCACCAGCGTGGATGTACCGGGGTCCAAGTTGAAGGTGGAAGTGGCCCGCATCCTGAAAGATGAGGGGTTCGTCAAGAACTACAAGTTTCTCAAGGACGGGAAGCAGGGGGTCCTGCGCATCTATCTCAAATACGGCGTCGGGCAAGCCAGCGCCTTTAACCACATCAAGCGCATGAGCAAACCCGGTCGCCGGTCCTACGCGAAGAGCAAGGACCTCAAACCCGTCCTGAGCGGGATGGGGATCTCGATCCTGTCCACGTCCAAGGGACTGATGACCGACAAGCAGGCGCGCAAAGAGAATATCGGCGGCGAGCTCCTCTGCATCGTCAGCTGATCGGGGCCCTTCCAGAGGGCATCCCACCGAGTGAGGGAGTAATTTATGTCGCGAGTAGGCAAAAAACCAATTCCGATCCCGGCCAACACCAAGATCGTTTATAAGGATCGGTCGCTCGTCATCGAAGGCAAGAACGGCAAGCTGAGCCGGACCCTCCACCCCGACGTCGACCTGAAGATCGACCAGGGTGTCGTCAATGTTCAGCTGGCCCTGGAGACGAAAAACAACCGCGCCCTGCAGGGGCTCACCCGCAGCCTTGTCGCCAATATGTTGATCGGCGTCTCGCAGGGGTTCGAGCGGGTCCTGGAAATTAACGGGATTGGCTACCGGGCCGAGTTGAAGGGCAAGATCCTGGTGTTTCAGCTGGGGTTCTCCTCCCCCAAGGAGTTCGAACTGCCGGCGGGGATCAGCGCGGCCGTCGAAAAGAACACAACCGTCAAGCTCTTCGGCATCGACAAAGAGGAGCTCGGCCAAACCGCCGCCGCCATCCGCCGGCTGCGGCCGCCGGAGCCCTACAAGGGCAAGGGCATCAAGTACGCCGAGGAACGGATTCAGAAGAAGGCCGGCAAGACCGGAACGAAGTAACCGAACAGAAACGGGGGCGTTAGATCAACCATGGGCGTGAAAACAAAATTAGATCAACGGGCGCGGCGCAAGAGTCGGATCCGAAAGCGGGTGACGGGCACCCAGCAGCGGCCGCGGCTCACTGTCTTTCGCAGCGCGCGGCACATTTATGCTCAGATCATCGACGACACCCAGGGTCATACGCTGGTGTCCGCCTGCAGCCTGGATCAGACCGTGACGGCCGCCGCTGCCGACACGAAAAAGGTGGACCGTGCGACGCTGGTCGGCAAACTGGTGGCCGAGCGGGCGAAGGCCAAGGGCATCGACAAGGTGGTCTTCGACCGCAACGGGTTTTTGTACCACGGCCGCGTGAAGGCGGTTTCGGAGGGCGCCCGGGAAGCCGGGCTGCAGTTCTAACCGTCTGGTGGATTGCTCCGGGCGTTCCGGTTGACCCATCCAGGTGAAGGAGGCAGGCTCTTGTTTAAGAAGAATAAAGACGAACTTCAACTCATCGATAAGGTCGTCCACATCAACCGCGTGGCCAAAGTGGTCAAGGGTGGCCGTCGTTTCGGGTTTAGCGCGATCGTTGTCGTCGGCGACGGCAAGGGATCGGTCGGGTATGGGCTTGGGAAAGCCCATGAAGTCCCGGAGGCCATCCGCAAGGGTATGGAACAGGCCAAGAAGAACATGGTCACCGTGGCGTTGATCAAGGGCACCATCCCCTTCGAGGTGATGGGCCGGTTCGGCGCCGGGAAGGTGATGTTGCGGCCGGCCGCCCAGGGCACCGGCCTGATTGCCGGCGGTGCCGTGCGCGCCGTGCTGGAAGCCGTGGGAGTGCAGAACATCCTCACCAAATGCATCGGGTCCCACAACCCCCACAACCTGGTTCGGGCCACCGTTCAGGGGCTGCAGCAGCTGGAAAGCCGTGAGCAGGTGGCGGTACGACGGGGCATGAGCGCCGATCAGCTGGCATGATGCCCCGGCGGAGCGTCTAACGTCTAAGAGGACGGAAGTGATGGCAGGAATGTTGAAAGTGACCTTAGTCAGAAGCATGATCGGGCGGCCGGAAAAGCACCGCCGGGTGTTGCGGGGCATGGGGCTGACCCGGATCAACAAGACGGTCGAACTCGAAGATACGCCCGCCATCCGGGGGATGATCCACAAAGTGTCCCACCTGGTGAAGGCTGAGGAGAAGAAGGCATGAAGCTGCACGAACTGAAACCGGCGAAGAACTCCCGCAAGGGCGAGAAGCGTGTGGGGCGCGGGGTCGGATCGGGTTGGGGCAAAACCGCCGGGCGGGGCAACAAGGGCCACAAGGCGCGCTCCGGCGGCCAGACTCACCCGGGGTTCGAAGGCGGGCAGATGCCCTTGCAGCGGCGCGTGCCGAAGCGGGGCTTCACCAACATCTTCCGCAAGCGGTTTGCCATTGTCAACATCCGCGACCTGTCCCGGTTCGAGAGCGGCAGTGTCGTGGACCGTGCGGCCCTCGTTCAGGCGGGCCTGGTCAAGGGCGCATGGGACGGGGTCAAGCTGCTCGGAAACGGCGACATCGGGTATCCCCTGAGCGTGAAAGTGGAGCTCGTCAGCCGGTCGGCCAAGGAAAAAATTGAAGCGGCGGGCGGGAAGGTAGAGGTCGAGGCATGATCGCCGGGTTTGCCAACATCTTCCGGATCCCCGAGCTGAAGCGCCGGATCCTCTTCAGCCTGGGGCTGCTGATCGTCTACCGGATCGGGGTGCAGGTCCCGGTGCCGGGGGTGGACAGCAGCGCGCTGGCCTCCATTTTCGCCGCCGCCAAGGGAACGCTGCTCGGCCTGGTCGACATGTTCTCGGGCGGAGCCCTGGAACGACTGTCGGTGTTCGCGCTGGGGATCATGCCCTACATCAGCTCATCGATCATCCTGCAGCTGCTGACCGCGGTGGTCCCGCACCTGGAGCAGCTGAAGAAGGAGGGCGAGCAGGGGCGCAAGAAGATCACCCAGTACACCCGCTACGGCACGGTCGTGCTGAGCATCATCCAGGGCTTCGGCATCGCCGTGGGTCTGGAGACCATGACCGCGCCCGGCGGGGCGGCGGTCGTGCTCCACCCCGGCTGGAGCTTCCGCCTGTTGACCGTTATCACCCTGACCGCCGGTACGGCCTTCATCATGTGGCTGGGGGAGCAGATCACCGAGCGGGGGATCGGCAACGGCATCTCGCTCATCATCTTCTCCGGTATCGTCTGCCGGATGCCGGTCGCCATCGGCCAGACCTTCCAGCTGCTGTCGACGGGTGAAATCGGCATCTTTCTGGTGATCACCCTGCTGGTGCTCATGGTGGCGGTGGTGGGGGTCATCATCTTCGTGGAACAGGGGCAGCGCCGGATACCGGTCCAGTACGCCAAGCGCGTGGTGGGCCGGCGCATGTACGGCGGGCAGAGCACCCATTTGCCGCTCAAGATCAACAGCTCCGGGGTGATTCCGCCGATCTTCGCATCGTCGATCATCATGTTCCCGGCCACCATCGCGAGCTTCATCAAGATTCCCTGGGTGCAGGCCATCTCCGACGCCATACGGCCGGGTCAGCTGTTCTACGAGCTGCTTTTCGTGGGGTTTATCTTTTTCTTCTGCTATTTCTACACCGCCGTGACCTTCAATCCCACGGATGTGGCGGACAACATGAAAAAGGCCGGCGGGTTCATACCGGGGATCCGCCCCGGCCGGCGCACGGCCGAGTACATCGACAAGGTGCTGAGCCGGATCACCCTGGGCGGTGCTTTCTACGTGTCGGCCATCTGCGTGTTGCCGTCCATACTGATCAGTCATTTCAACGTGCCGTTCTACTTCGGCGGCACGGCCCTGCTGATCGTGGTGGGGGTGGCGATCGACACTATCTCTCAGATCGAGAGTCACATGCTCACTCGGCACTACGAGGGATTTCTCAAGGGCGGCGCCGGACGGGTACGGGGCCGCTCGTAACACAGGCGGCACCACGGCCGGGGGGCAGGCCCCACACACGCGGGGCGGGAGCGATTGGATGGCGAAAGAGGAAGCGATACGGGTCGAAGGGGTGGTCCTTGAGACCTTGCCCAATGCGATGTTCAGGGTCGAGCTCGAAAACAAGCACCCGGTGCTGGCTCACATCTCCGGCAAGATGCGCATGCATTTCATCAAAATTCTGCCGGGCGACAAGGTCACCCTGGAGTTGTCACCTTACGACCTCAGCCGGGGCAGAATCGTTTACCGGTCCAAATAACGACGACGCGACAGCCGGAGGGAGAGAATCCACATGAAAGTCAGGGCCTCTGTGAAGAAGATATGCCCCAAATGCAAAATCGTGCGGCGCAAGGGCGTCGTGCGCGTGGTGTGCGAAAACAAGCGGCATAAACAGCGACAAGGATAAGGAGGGTCTCAACCTTGGCACGTATAGCGGGCGTCGATTTGCCCAGAAACAAGCGGATTGAGATCGGGTTGACGTACATCTACGGGATCGGCAGGTCCGCTTCCCGGAAGATCCTCGACCAGCTGAACATTGACCCGAACATGAAGAGCGACGATCTGACGGAAGGCCAGGTCAACGGCATCCGCAAGGTCATTGACAGCGACCACACGGTGGAGGGAGAACTGCGCACCGAGATCTCCATGAGCATCAAGCGCCTGATGGACCTCGGCTGCTACCGCGGCCTGCGTCACCGCAAGGGACTGCCCGTGCGGGGCCAGCGCACGCACACGAACTCCCGCACGCGGAAAGGTCCGCGGCGGTCCACCGTCAAAAAGAAGGTGCTCACCAAAAAATAGCGGATTTCACGATCTCGTCCTGAACATCACTTCCGCAACCAGACAGGTAAACAACCTATGGCAACCAAGTCTACCCAGGTCAAGAAAAAGATTCACCGGAACGTCGCCAGCGGCGTCGTTCACATTCAGTCGACATTCAACAACACCATCGTGACCATCACCGATAGCATCGGCAACACGGTGGCCTGGTCCAGCGCCGGGGTGCTTGGCTTCAAGGGCTCGCGCAAGAGCACTCCCTTCGCCGCCCAAGTCGCTGCGGAAGATGCCGCCAAGAAAGCCATCGCGGCGGGCATGAAAAGCGTCGTGGTGTTCATCAAGGGCCCCGGACCCGGCCGGGAGTCCGCCCTGCGCGCCTTGCAGAACACCGGCTTCAACGTTACCTCCATCAAAGACGTCACCCCCATTCCTCACAACGGCTGCCGGCCGCCCAAGCGCCGGCGCGTGTAGGGTGTGCAAGGACGTATTCCTATTTATGTAATCGTTTCAAAGGGAGGGTATTTTGGCTAAGTATTCCGGTTCCGACTGTCGGATTTGCCGACGCGAAAATGTCAAGCTGTTTCTCAAGGGAGACCGTTGCTACTCCGGTAAATGCGCCTTCGACCGGCGGTCCTACCCCCCCGGCCAGCACGGGGAGCGCCGCGGCCGCAAGATGTCCGACTACGGCATCCAGCTGCGGGAGAAGCAGAAGATCAAGCGGATCTACGGCCTTTCCGAAAAACAGTTCCATCTCTTTTTCGAGCGGGCCGAGCGCCACAAGGGCATCACCGGCACCAACCTGCTGGTGGCGCTGGAATGCCGGCTTGACAACGTCGTTTTTCGCCTGGGGTTTGCCAGCTCACGCACGCAGGCCCGGCAGATGGTTCAGCACAGCCATTTTCTCGTCAACGGCCGAAAAGTGAACATCCCTTCCTACCGGGTCAAAATCGGGGACGCCGTCGAGGTGCGCGAGCGCAGCCAGAAGATTCAGCTCATCCAGAACTCGCTCGACGCCGTGGTGCGACGGGGAGTCCCCCAGTGGCTGGACCTCGCCAAAGACAATCTCAAAGGTGTCGTCAAGAGCCTGCCCGTGCGCGAAGACCTGACCATGCCGATGCAGGAACAGCTCGTCGTCGAGTTGTATTCGAAGTAACCGGGAGAAGACGCACCCTTTTTCTGCACCCCGAGGAAACGAGGAGATCACACCATGCCGTCTGATGCATTGATGTACATGAACTGGCAGAAGATAATCAGGCCCGACAAAATCCAGGTCAACAGCAACCCGACCTATGGAAAGTTTGTCTGCGAGCCGCTGGAGCGCGGGTTCGGGATCACCATTGGCAACGCGCTGCGACGGGTCATTCTCTCATCCCTGCACGGAGCGGCCATCACGTCGGTGAAGTTCGAGGGGGTCAAGCACGAGTTCAGCGTGATTCCGGGGGTGCTCGAGGACGTGTCCGAAATCCTGCTGAATCTGAAGGAAGTGCGGCTCAAGGTCGATGACCCCAAAGTCAGGACCGTGCGCATCGAGGCTTCCGACGCGGGCGAGGTGACTGCCGGCCACATCGTTTGCGACGACGGCCGGTGTGCGGTCCTCAACCCGAAGCAGCACATCGCCACTCTATCCGAAAAGGCCCGTCTCCAGATGACGATGACGGTCCGGGCCGGGAAAGGGTATTCGCTTGCGGAGGCCAACAAGGACGAGACCGCGCCGGTCGGCACGATACCGATCGATGCCGTCTACGCCCCGATCAAGCGGGTCAACTACGTCGTGGGCAACGCCCGCGTGGGGCAGCGCACGGACTACGACAAGCTCACCATGGAAGTCTGGACGGACGGCAGCATCCTGCCGGAAGATGCGATTGCCTACGCCGCCAAGATCCTGAAAGAGCAGATGAGCATCTTCATCAATTTCGACGAGGGCCGCGAGCCGGAGCCCGATCGCAAACTCGATGCCCGGGATAAACCCACGTTCAACGAGAACCTCCTGCGCAGCGTGGACGAGCTCGAGCTGTCGGTCCGCAGCGCCAACTGCCTTAAGAACGCGGACATCCACAAGATCTGGCAACTGGTGAGCAAGTCGGAATCCGAGATGCTGAAGACCAAGAATTTCGGGCGCAAATCCTTGAACGAGATCAAGGAGGTGCTGTCGGAAATGGGCCTTTCGCTGGGCATGAAGATGGACGGGTTCGTGGCACCGCAGGAAGACAGTGAGGAAGGAGCGTAATCGGTTTTATGAGACATCGCAAGGCTGGACTTAAACTGAGTCGCACATCGAGTCATCTGAACGCCATGTTCCGCAACCTGGTGACCTCGTTGTTCAAGCATGATCGCATTCGGACCACCGACACCAAGGCCAAGGAGCTGCGGCGCTGGGCGGACCACATCGTCACCCTGGCCAAGCGCGGCGACCTGCATGCGCGGCGCCAGGCGCTGGCCATCGTCCAGGAGTCGGCGGTGGTTCACAAGGTCTTTGAAAAGGCGGCCGAGCGTTACGGGAGCACCGCCGGCGGGTACACGCGTCTGGTCAAGCTCGGGCCTCGGCCCGGCGATGCCGCCGACATGACCCTTGTGGAGCTCATCGGATCGGAAGCGGAAGCCAAGACAAAGAAAAAGGCCAAGAAGAAGGCGACGGCCAAGGACGCCCCCGCGAAGAAGAAGGCCGCATCGGGCAGCGCATCCAAGGCGAAGGCCACCGAGGA
>WSSedA1B3DRAFT_1000499_pt1 | contig 11347 bp, 10 predicted proteins | sample WetSurSiteA1Bulk_FD_9468 | JGI IMG/M metagenome (IMG submission 9468)
AGACGATTCTCATGGCTCCCTAGATGTTCTTACACAGCAAGGACGGGGCGTAACCTTTAAAATCATTCTTCCTCTCTAAGCCGGCAGGGCAATATGCCATGATGCGGTGGAATTTTGTCATCATTCCTCGCACTCCACACCAATAAAATCGAGCATATTCAGCAATGTGGTTGATGGCACCGATTTTGCTTCTCTTCTATTGAATAGTTTGTTGAACTCATAAACCTTCCCAAGGAAGGAGGGAGAATGGTTTCAGTGATACAAAAAATACATCATCGAGGGGTGAGGGATCTTGCTGAGGCCGTCATACTGCAGTCCATGATCGATTTAAGCGACAAGAGATATTGTCACGCCTGCAGGAGATTTTTCAGGGGTGAAGGTTTTACCTTCTGGGCAGATCTGGCAGACTTAGGCACGTTAGATCAGATACGGGTGCTCCAAATGATACAGAAACAGATATAGAGTCATAACTGAAAGTTTTGATTCTCCCAATGAGGATGACTTTGCATATATTGCTGGCTGAGGATGATAAGAATTTTGGCTTCATCATGAAGAAGGAACTCGAAGAGGAGAAATATACCGTCGACCTTGTTCATGACGGAGTTGAGGCGGTATTAATGTTTCTGAATAAGGAGTATGATGTGTTACTGTTTGATATCAGGATGCCGAAACTTGACGGCATTAATGCCCTCAGGATTATCAGGAAAATAAAATCTGATATTCCCGCCATTACTTTTTCTGGAAATGCAGGAATTGATGATAGAGAAAAAGCTGTACAGGCTGGGTCTGAAATATGTCTTGCAAAACCCTTTGAGGTGAATAAAGTGAAGGAGTATTTAAGGAAATACCTTTAATTTACACTATCCCCCTTATCATTGCTGTCCGGAATATTCTTACAGAGAGATACAGTTTATTTTCCGAACGAAATAAACTCCCCTTTTTACTGTGCCAAACTTCCCTTGACTTCACTGTTATTACAATAGACTATGCCGAGACCTCTGCTCTGTCTCCGGTCTCATCGGAGTTACCCGTAATATCGATTCGTAAAATTGACTTGTCTCTCTCAGGTTCCCGCTGTTTGCAGTACCTATTTTTTCAATTCAGTTTCCCGAGTTTGCGGGCTAAGGCAACTGTCTCCTGCAGAAGACGTTCAACCTCATCAAGACCTTGGTTCCAGAAGGATTTGCTGGTTATCTCTACCCCGAGGTTCCGGAAAATATTCTTTGGAGAGTCTGACAACCCGGCAGAAAGAAATTCTTTCACCTTTTCGATAAAATGAGGGTTCTCTTTTACCGAACGCTGAAGGTATTTTGAGATGAGAAGACCGCTTGCATACGAGTAGACATAGAAGAAACTTCTGATATGGCTCCAGTATATCCACCAGTTTTCCGAACCGGGAGATTGTTCAACAGAATCCCCCATATATGCTGCCATATGCTTCTGAAATAACATACCAAGAGTTTCTTTTGAAAGGTATCCTTTTTCTCTGAATTCACTATGAAGAGCCTGTTCGAAGCGATAGCAGGCGATTTGTCTGAAGATTGTTGATACATCATCGTTCAGTTTTTTTACCATGATAGTGAGCTTCGTGGTGTCGTCAGCTTCAGTGAGCATTTCATCGAGAACAAAATCCTCCATGAAAGTGCTTGCCACTTCTGCGGTAGACGTCGGCGTTCCAAAATTCAGGGCATGCTGTTTTTCCTTCACCAGTTCGGTGTTGATTCCGTGCCCGAGTTCATGCGCGAGCGTAAGGACATCGTTCAGTCTATTCGTGTGGTTCAGAAGAATGTATGTTGGAAGTGAGAGAAGATGATGAGCACAAAAAGCGCCGTTTACTTTTCCCTTACGGGGATAAACATCAAATTGACCGTTTGTGATAAAAGCGTTTAGAATTGTCAGAAATTTCCCGTCAAGCTTTTTCATTACTTTTTTGACGAGCTGGAGAGAAGGAGAGAAGGCATAGTTCCCCGAAATATCTCCATATTCGATATTTCTCTCATGGTACTGCAGCTGTTGAACGTTCAGGAGGCGTGCCTTGAAGGCGTAATACCGTTGTGAGATATCAAACCGTCTGGAGACGGATTCCACAAGAGTATCGACTACCTCCGTATCGATATCGTCACTGATATGTCTTGAAAGGTCCGGACGGGCTATATGCCTGAGTTCATCGTCCACTTTTTTATTTTCGAGTACAGAATTGATTTCTGATTCCGCTACATCGGCGTGTGCAGAAAGTATATCATTGAATGCATATGCAGCGTTGTCACGCACTCTCTTTTTCCTGCTGTTCATAAGGCTAACTATCTCTGAGAAGGACTTTTGATCACGCTTGCCGTTTTCAAGCAATATTTTCCGCTCTTCTTTTGCAAGAAAGCTGGAAGTCATTCTTACCCAGTTTGAATAGGATGTTGACGACTTGAGATTCATGATCTTTTCCTCTGGTTCGCTGAGCAGATAGCTTGCCTCCGCGAAGATGCGTTCAAGATAATGTCGGTAGATCCTGAGTTTCGGATGTTTCAGAAAAGTATTCTGTTTGTTTAACGGGAGCTTTGCTAATCTGAGAGGGAAAAACTGCATATCATTTTCAATCTTCTTGCTGAAGTGCTCAGTTTTGTTGAATTGTGCCCTGAGGTCGGTATTATTCTGATCCTGCGCCCTGCGAAGCCAGAAATAATATCCTGCAGCTCCATCCGTGCCGCAGAGACGCTTCCAGCGTTCATAGTCATTGAGCGCCCGCCTGAGAACAGATGGATTTCTCAGATAATCATTTCGAGCCTTCCATTTTTTTATGAACGCAAAGCTCTCATGTTCAACTACCTTCTTCTGCTCTTCCAACTGCGGATCATTGTCTCCGGTCAATAAAGGCGTGAGATTCCACGCGATCTGTTTCATCGGCAAACCTCTCTTTCAGCTTTCCCTGATTGTGATGCGCCCGCAGGAACGCCAAAATTGCTAAAGGGAGAGATGAGTCATTATAATTTCTGCTTTTGCGCATTCTCTCAGAGACACCAGGCGCAATCCAGACGGGGTTACCTATTATAAGAGTGTATGCGTGGAAATACCAGTTCATTCTCTCTAATTGTTTAAAAGAGAACCAAAGACGATCCGTCGAGAGACTGAATAATTTTGGAGGATCAGTGGAAAAACACTCCCCGTCGAAATGACGGGGAGTGTTTATATACCTTTTTTTGTAATTAAGGTTAATCTCCGAGTATGAGAATTTCTACTCTTCTGTTTTTGAACCTGCCCTCATCTGTTTTGTTCGATGCAACAGGTTTTGATTCACCATATCCGATAGTAGAAATTCGTGATGCTTCAATATTTCCTTTTGAAATAAGATATTCTTTTGTTGCTTCAGCCCTTTTTTCGGAAAGGACCTGGTTGTATTGCTCTGTACCCTTCCAGTCAGTATGTCCCTCGAGTCTGACCTTGGCTCCGGGATATTTCTTAACGAATTCAATCGCCTTTTTCAGATCAGCCGTGTCGGCTTTCCTTACCGTTGCTTTGTCAAAATCAAAATTGACGGTAATAGTCATTTTATCAATGACCTTGGACTTCGACGGACAGAGAGCTTTTGCCTTGCTTGTTGCATCCTTTGCCATAGCGATAGCTTCATTTGTCCTGCATGCCCAGTATGTCTCATATGCCTTTTTCTTTAGAGCATATGCTTCATCATATTCTTTCGGACATGCCTTGTCTTTACCGGCGTTTTTTGCATCTGCCACAGCCTTCTTGGCTTCGACCAATTCTTTCGGATAATACCAGATACCGTTCTTCGGTGCGAATTCCATGCCAGCACAACCGATAACGAAAAGGAACGACATAAGAAATACCCCGATTAGCAGTCTTTTCACTAATAGTTCATTCATAATTATCCCTCCTTATGATAAAAAATAAAACATACATATGATAACGATATATATGTTTTCATGTATCACCCCCTTCTAAGAGAACTTTTTATGATAATTGCCTTGAAGTACTTTAGTAGAAATTATATCATATTTTTTTAAAACAAAAGAAAAAAAGAAAAATATTACTCAAAAAAATGCCTTACCTTACAAAATTGGATAAGGAGGAACCCATGAAGTACCAGACAGGCAAAACCGGCAGGGTGGTCCTTGTACGTCTCGAAGACAAAGAAGATATCCATGAAAACATAGCAGAGATCGCAAGGAGGGAGAATATACGGAGTGCAGTCCTCTATCTCATCGGCGGAATCAAACAGGGAAGCATAGTTGTAGGCCCTGAAGAAGAGCAACTGCCGCCGAAACCTGTATGGAGGGCAATAAACGAGAGCAGCGAAGTTGTCGGAATAGGAACCATTTTCTGGGAGAACGAACAACCAAAAATTCACTTTCACGGTGCTTTTGGAAAGCGGGATGCTGTCAGAGTCGGGTGCCTCAGAGGTCAATCGGAAACCTTCCTTGTTCTTGAAGTTGTGATCATCGAAATTGAAGGGATAGATGCAAAGAGAGAACTGGATCCAGTATCCGGACTGGTTTTATTAAAACTATAATTTGCGATAAAGAACATATATAGTAAAAAAGAGTTGACCGAATGCCTTTTACAAGATATTATAGAAAATAGGAATTTGATATGATCTCACGGCGTAAATTCTTAAAAGCCCTGGCGGCAGGAATTGTTCTGTATCCTCTGAGAAATCTCTATGCATATGAATCTATCGAAAAATCTCTCAACATGTGCAACATTCATACAGGAGAAACACTGAATATAACTTACTGTACCTCCGGCAGATACGATAACGACGCCTTACAAAGCATCAATTATTTTCTGCGCTGTCATTACACCGATGAAGTCAGGGAGATAGATACACGGGTTATAGATTTGCTCTGCGATATTAAAGACACTGCCGATAGTTGTCAACAAATCCAGATAATTTCGGGATATCGGTCGCCGGCCTACAATGAACTCCTTGTAAGCCAGGGAAAAGCTGTCGGGAAAAACAGCCTCCATATGTCGGGACTTGCCATTGATTTTTCCTTTGAAGGAATAAAAACAGACGATATTTTCCAGCTTGCAAAATCATTCTCTGCCGGAGGGGTAGGTATGTATCCTGAATTTGTTCATATCGATGTCGGCAGAATCCGCTACTGGTAGGGTATAAATAGGCCTGCTGCGTTTATAGTTCCCATTTTTTATCAAGTATCTCAAGATATCAGGGTTTGCGGTTTTCCTGAACTGTCTTTTTATATATTTTTAGATTGACATTTTATGCGGTTCTCTATAGTGTATTAAAAATAGAAAAGGAGGTAATGAGGTAAAATGAAAAAATGCATTCAGATTCTTATGGTAGTAATGGTTGTGGCGTTCATGGCATCTTCTGCATTTGCTCAGAGTCTGTCCGGTGCCTGGTATGTGTATGTGAATTATAATGGGTGTCAATATTATGGAACAGCAAACTTCAGTCAGGTTGGCGACCAGCTTTCAGCCATCGAATCGCTTACCCTTGGCTCCGGAACCGGTTACTGCCCATCAAGTTTGACCATTTACAAAGGCTGTGATATAAGTGAATACCCTGATGTTGATTGTGGTTGGCACGCAGAGCCAGTGGATATGGATGGAGAGACATCCGGAACTTTCGAAAGTGAGAATTATGCAGAATCTACAGATGGGAATGGCTTATACTGGGAAGTGTGGAGAAATTGTTTCAACGTTGGGCAAGTTTCCTACTGTTTCTGCGAACTCGGTACCTGCCCGATATCACATGCTATAGTCTATGTTCCAACCACAGAACAAGCGGTGGTGGGGGCCACTCGCAAATAAACGCGGGAAGTGCTCATCGAGCATAAGGGCTTTTGTTTAAATAATAAACAAAAAGGCAGGGTCAGCAATGGCTCTGTCTTTTTTTATTGATTCTTTCTTTGGATAATCTCCAACCTCTATAATTCATTAAGACGCAACATTTGCAGATACCATAAACGGAGAATAATGAAGCCGGAAATATGTTTCCACCAAAAAAGCTTCACAGTTACATTTCTCTTTCTCCAAACACTGCTATTGCACTTACCACCGCTTTTGTGACATTAAGCATGAAAGTGAAATCGAGTGTTTTAAACCGGTCCCGTGGAGTATGGTAATAGGGATTTCTGAACATGGCGGTATCGGTGAGCATGAGGGAAGGGTATCCGCACTTCCAGAAGGAGGCATGGTCGCTGAACCGGGTTTCCGGAATGAAATACCCTGAGAACGGTACCCGGTAAGGAACAACAAGAAGATCCGCAACATGGCTATCTGAAATTGTATGGAACGACTTCATGATGTTCTTTGACCTGTTGTTCCCGATGACTCCGAGGAAATTCCCTGTTTTGGGAATTTTTATCCCGACGAGGACCGGAACGATTTGACTTTGATCTGTTGCATCGGTATACCCTACAGATTCGAGGATAAACACTGCGAGGTATTTTTTCCCTGTCTTTTTCGCCTCACTGGCAAAATGATCGCTTCCGATCAGGAAGTGAATTGTCTGAGGTTGTGGTTCTTCCAGGGTGAATGCTACGAACTCTATGGTTATTCTCAGTTTTTGCCTGCTGAGGATCCTTGCTGTTTCGAGTAATACTGCTACTCCGCTGGCATTGTCATCGGCGCCCGGACTCCCCCATGCAGCATCGTAATGGGCTCCGAGCAGGAGCCATTCTCTTTCCTTCTCGCTCCCTTGCAAAGTGGCAATGATATTCCGGTAAGTCCTGCCGTGAAAGGGAACCTGCTGATTCTCAACAGTATAGCCGAATGAACGAAATGTATCCTCTATGAAATGCGCTCTTTGCTCAAGGGCGTCATAGTTTTCCCATCCATGGCGGAGACCTTCGATCTCCTTTACATATTCCCTGAGCTTCTCTTCGCTGATCCAAATCAATAAGTCATGCATCGAAACTGTCCTTACAGTAAAATATAGCACAATACATAAAATAGGTAAAAAAGAGAAAAGACCGGAACCTCTGAGTAAGATAGCAGAATATTCAGATCCAAGGGATTCAATTCAATTTCTAAATCGAAATCACGGGTAATCTTGATGAGACCGGAGACGAAGCGGAGGTCTCAGGTTCCAATAGTACCAGAACATTAAAATCAGAGAGAGGTTTAAACAAAAATAAAGGGAGTTTAGTTCGATTTGGAAATTGAATTGAATCCCTTGGGTTAATGATGATTGGAATATATATTTGCGCGCTGCATTAAATCCTGATCAAACCAAAGTGTCTTTTCACGGAGAAAAATCAAATGGTATATAATAGGCCTATCGCTGCCTCATTCAAGAGCCTTGATTTATGGTAAATCCTTGCAAGAAAGATTTTCTCGAAAGTGTAATGCAGGGGAGCGTACCTCCTCTTTACAGGGAACTGCCGTTTTCTGAACCTTACCTGTATTATGAGGCATTATATTCCGGGAACAGCTTTTTGCTGGAAAGTGTGAAAGGTCCGTCAAAGATTGCCCGCTATTCCTTTATCGGTGTTGCACCATGCATTATTTACCGTCTGAAAAACGGGTTGAGTGAACTATCATTTTCAGAGGGGAAAAAGCTATATCAGGGTGATCCCCTAAGTGTGCTCAAAGAACTCATTGACTCATACAGACAGAAAGCGTGGGGACATCTCCCCCCCTTTCAGGGAGGGCTTGCAGGGCTTCTCAGTTATGATTTTGTTCATTATCTGGAGCAAATCCCTGCAACTGCCATAGACGATACCCTTCTGCCCGATGCGCATTTCTTTATAACCGACAAAGTTCTCGCTTTTGATCATGAAGAGAAAAAATGCTGGATTATTGTATGCCCCGGTGTACAGGAAATGCTTGTATCAGAGTCGTCACCGGACTGGAGTGAGCACTATGAGAAAACAGTTGAAGTGATTGAGGATATTTACAAAAAGATTTCCCATTTTACCCAACACCACCCGGGGAAAAGTGTCCCCCAAAAACTTATTCGAAGCGAGCCGAAAAAATTGCCGAATAAACAACAGCATAGAAATCATAGTGAAATAACCTATGAAATGAGCAGAAAGAAATATAAGGATATAGTCCGGAAGGCAAAGGAATACATAGCTGCAGGCGATATTTTTCAGGCAAACCTTTCTCAGAGGGTCTCTGCGCAAATCAATGAAAAGGATCCATGGAAATTATACAAAATACTGAGGTCGATCAATCCTTCGCCTTTTGCAGCGTTTCTCCATTTTGGCGATTATCAGATAGTGAGTTCCTCTCCCGAAAGACTCGTCCGGGTAAACAACGGCCTTATCGAGACAAGGCCTATAGCAGGCACCCGTCCGCGGGGAAGAGACAGAAAAGAAGATGAATCTATGCGCCGTGAATTACTCCTCAATGAAAAGGAGAGGGCGGAACATCTTATGCTTATTGATCTTGAAAGAAACGACATTGGAAGGGTATCGGATTACGGAAGTATAAAAGTAGACGAACTGATGATCACCGAAGATTACTCTCATGTCATTCATATTGTCTCAAACATAACGGGAACGCTTGGCGCAGGCAAAGACAGCTTCGATGTAATACGTGCTACCTTCCCGGGCGGTACGATAACAGGGGTTCCGAAAGTAAGGTGCATGGAGATCATTGATGAAGTGGAGCCGGTACGACGCGGCCCATATACCGGATCGATAGGCTATATCGGCTTTTCCGGTAATATGGATTTCAATATCGTTATACGCACATTTGTGATACAGAAAGGGAGAGCTTTCGTACAGGCAGGCGCAGGAATTGTCGCTGATTCAGATCCTGCGAGGGAATACGGTGAAACGCTGAAAAAGGCGGAGGCCCTTATCAGAACATTAGAGATGGTGTAAAATTATGAAAAACGGAACCAGCTTTTCTTTTCCCTGAGATTTTCCATATTATGTTGCATATCTCTGAGGACATCATTTGCTGCTTTCTGATCTTTTCTCAGTTCTTTCATCTCAGAGAGGATATTCGAAACCGTGCCGGACAATCCTTTTTTCATATCCCTGGTTTCATCCTGTATGTTTGCAATGACAGACGAAAGATCTTTCAGCGTTTGTGACAGGGTATTGATGCCGTTGATTATCTTGTCAAACTTTTCTATTATGATAAGAGGCACCTCGACAATTTCCCTTACAACAACCTCTCTCGGCATAAACGGTTCGCTCGATTGTTCAGGGAAAATCGGCTGCTCTTTCACCAAACGATCATGGAGAGCAGCAAAATCCTCTTTCTTTTGAGGTTCCGGTTCATTCTCTATGGCAGGTTTTTCATAGGAAGATTCAACTATCTCTTCTGCATCGGACACCGCATAGCTTGTTGTTTCAATTGCCGGCAGTCCGGCTGCTGATTCTCCGGAGACAGGCGGAGGAGGAACAGTTTCTTCAAGCGGCGTTGCGACATTCTCCCTGGGTGGTATGGTAATTTTATGTCTCTTTGCAATATTCTGGATCACCAGTTTTGTTACATGCTGAAATGTCTCTTCAACCCCGACGCCGTCTATCGCTATGGCATCTTTGAAATCATATATATTCCCGGCATTCAGATCCCTGTTGAGTTCATCGGTCGAAAGAACGTTCTTGATATCTCTTTTATTGTATTGCAGAACTATTGGAATATCATCGGGATTGATATTGTTTGCCGAGAGGTTTTCGCGCATATTTTTTAGGCTTTCAATATTCTGCTCCTTCATTTCCCGCTGGGAATCTGCAACGAATACAATAGCATCGGCTCCTTTGAGGACAAGCCTCCGGGTTGCATTATATCGTACCTGTCCGGGCACTGTATATAACTGAAATCGAATGGAGAAATCGCTTATCTTGCCGAGTTCGACAGGGAGAAAATCGAAGAAGAGGGTTCTGTCTGCCTCAGTCGCCAGAGACAATAACTTCCCTCTTTTTGCAGGGTCGAACGCTGAGTGAAGGTACTGTAAATTTGTTGTCTTGCCGCTCAGTCCGGGGCCATAGTAGACAATTTTAATGGTAATCTCTTTTGTTGCATAATTGAAGAGCGCCATAATTTTTATACTATAGCATAAACGGCGTTTCTTGTCTGAAATTTCACCCGGTACATTGCTTCGTCGGCAAAGCGGATAAGCTCATCTTTTGATTTTGCGCTTTCCGGATATGAAGCTACTCCAAAACTTGCAGTGAGTTTGAGAGCATATCCCTCCTTTTTCAGGAAGGTGAATGTCTCAACAGACTTTCTCATTCTCTCTGCTATCTGTACTGCTGCCTGGGGAGGCGTCTGGGGAAGTACGATGACAAATTCATCACCTCCGTACCGGGCCACAATATCCACTGTCCTCAGACTCTTCAAGAGAAGCTGTCCCATTTCGACAAGCACTTTGCTGCCTACAAGATGGCCGTACCCGTCATTAATGACTTTGAAATGGTCAATGTCCATAAATATGAGAGATACCGAAGTGCTGTACCTGCTCGAGCGCTGTATTTCTACTTCGATGGTTCTGTTCAGGTAGCGGGTGTTGAACAATTTCGTCAGGTCATCGGTTATCGCAAGTTCCGTCATTTTTTGATAGAGGGATGTCCTCTCGATGGCGATAGCGATTTCATCGACCAGCCTTAATAGCAGGTCGAGATCTTCTTTCTTGAAGGGTTCACCTGTGGTTTTATTGACAATCTCGATGACGCCGAGAACCTCCTCGTTACTCTTGATGGGAACGCACATCAGCGACTTGGTTTTAAAATGAACCGCTATATCGATTTTTCCGAGGAACCTTGTATCTTTTGAAACATCGGGAACAATGATGGGGATACCTTCCTGTGCAACCCACCCTGCTATGCCTTCACCCATCTTGAGACGAAATTTCTGTATTTGTTTCGACTTTCTGCCGGCCGTTTTATCAAATACAAGTTCACCGGTAGCTTCATCGATCAGGAGAATTGACCATGCTTCTGCTTTTGTCATTTCCTTCACTTTATCCATGATCTTTGTAAGGATATCCCTGAGATTAAGAGATGACGTCAACGCTTTGCTGATCTCTTCATAAAAATTGAGTTCGCGTTTTGTCTGCATAAGGTCATTCTTCAGCTTGCTGTTTTCGAGCACCATACTGGTTTCTTTCAGGACCTTTTTGATGAAATAGAGAAACTCTTTCCTTCCGGGTGAATAGAGCGGATATGACAAGGGTTCTTTCAACCAGAGGAGCATGCCCTTTGTCTGCTGCGAATCTGCAAGAATAATTTTAGGAATGGATTTGGTAATTTTCAGAAAATTTCTGAATACGGGCGAACTGCTTATTCTCCTGTCAACGATGAGGAGATCAGTTTTTTCGCTGATAGATTTATATGCCTTATCAAGGGCGTCAAATTTTCTGATGCTGAAGCCGTTCGTTACAAGAACGTTTTCATACTCACTCCTCAGCGCG
>WSSedA1B3DRAFT_1000500_pt1 | contig 11336 bp, 11 predicted proteins | sample WetSurSiteA1Bulk_FD_9468 | JGI IMG/M metagenome (IMG submission 9468)
CTGAAAGGTATACCAGCAATGGCACCAAGACAACCTTTCCTGAACCACTCGACTGGAATACGGTCTCCGATATCTGTAACAAATACCAGACGGATGCCCTGTTTTCAGTTGAGATCTTTGATACGGATTTTCTGCTTTCGAACATGCCGGTCAGGATTGATGTGAAGGATGACCAGGGTAACATTTCTACCAGACTCGAATTTAAGGCAACCGGTGTTGCCGTTATCAACATAGGCATCCGGCTGTATGATGCGGCTAACAGGGTAATACTCGACGAATATCATACAACCCACCGGCTCAATTTTGACGCTCAGGCAAATACCTTACAGGCTGCCATGAATCAGTTGCTTGACAAAGTTGAAGCCATTAACCAGGCAAGTTTTGACGCCGGTCTGGTGTACGGACAGCGAATTACTCCTACTTATTACAGGGTTACCCGGTATTTCTTTGATAAGCCCAAAAAGGAGCTGGGTGACGGGGTCAGATACTCGGAAGTTGCAGACTGGCAGGGTGCTATCAATTCGTGGCTTGAAGTGGTGGAAAAGGGCAACCGGAAGGATGCCGGCAGGGCTGCCTACAATATTGCCGTTGCTTACGAAGTACTGGGTGATCTGGAAGAGGCAAAAAAGTGGGCTGCCCGGTCACACACCGAGTTCGAGGAGAAAGATGCCGATGAGTATTACAGGTTGTTATCCGACCGGATCAGGGAGGAAGAGGTTGTTAAGGATCAACTTCCGGAGTAACAGTACCTATAACTCCCGCTCCCCCCTCTCCACCTGCAAGAAGATCTGTGACAAGATCGCGAGCAGCCTGCTGAAAGAAGCCATGGCAACTTCCGTTTCCCGGCTCACCGATTGCTTTTTCAGGCGCAGCAGAAGCAATCCATATAACGCATTCAGGCATGTCTCTATGTCACCTGCATCCGGATTGAGGGTTTTATTCCTGAATTCTTCAATGTAGTCCGATGCTTTCCGGGCTATCTCCTGGTATTGTCTCTCCTCGTCATTGTTTAGCAGGCGGATATGCAGATCTGTCATCTCGGCCACCAGGGTTTTCAGTATACTTAAATGCCCCCTTTCCCTGATTCCTTCGCGGTACATCATCAACAACAGGTTGGCATACCAATCGCGCACTTCATTCTTGATCTTTGCCGGCTGGGAATACTGTGAAATAAGGTTCTCTTCGATCAGGTCGATGTTGAACTGATGGGCACGGATCAGGTCTTCCACCTGCCACATATACAAGATGTATTCTGCAATATTTGTTTTCCGTTTTTCCTGCGCGATCAGCATCTCAATTGTCACTAGTGTTTATCAAAAATATTATCCAACAACCTTCTCTCTTTCTTTGTCGGTCTTCCGGCTCCCCTGTCACGTGTGAAGAAGGCAGTATCTTTTATTTTCAGCTTATCCACTTCCTCAGGGGATGTAAGATCCTCAACAAATTCCACCACGCGATGTGCCGGTAAGCGATTATGAACCAATTCCTTAACCTTCAGTGTATAAATTACCGGAAGTTTACGGACAAAAATGATTTCTCCCGTCTTTACTTCGTGCGATGGTTTAACTTCTGATCCATTAATTATGATCCTGCCTTTCTTGCAGGCTTCCGCGGCCATGCTGCGGGTTTTAAACACCCTTACCGCCCAAAGCCATTTATCAATCCTGACTTTTTCGGATACTGCCATATGGGAAAATGGTAATTACCCGGCAAAGATAGCCAATAAACCATAGTAAATAAAAAAGACCGTCCTCTGACGGCCTTTTTCACATTAAACAAAACTACTAACTAAACCAACTTGGGCAAATCTTTATGCTAATTTCTGAGTGTTTCCGAATTACTGTCTGTTTCTGTTCTGTGTAGGATGATACGCAGACCAGGGAGGGATGTTCGCTTTATTCAACGAACAGGAAAGTAGTGTTGATGAATGCGTGATTTATTTACATCAATTGAAATTCATTCCTGATTGCGGTCAGGGACGGCAGTATCCTGTAATCTTCCTCAACGGTTGTTCCTACGACAACGCCGTTAACCCCGGCCTTATAAAGGTTCCGGATGTCTCCGGGAGTTCTGATGCCGCCCCCTACTACCAGGGGTATGGTGATATTCTCCTTCACCTGCATTACAATTTCTTCTTTCACCCGGTCATGGGCCCCGCTTCCGGCTTCGAGGTAAATCATTTTCAGTCCAAGCTGCTCTCCGGCCAGTGCAGTGGCAACAATTATATCCGGTTTATCGGAGGGTATCGGTCTGGTATTACTGATGTATTCCACAGATGATAAATGATGGCCGTCTATCAGGATGTATCCGGTAGGAATGATTTCCAATCCCGATCGTTTGATAAACTGTGAGGCAAGCACGTGGTTCCCTATAAGATATTCAGGATTACGGCCCGACAGCAAAGACATCAGCAGAATACCGTCGGCCCTGGTGCTCAGTTGCAGCAAATTGCCAGGAAACAACACTACCGGGATATTTGTAATACTTTTAATTGTGATAATGGTCTCATCGATGGGTAAGGAAGTCAGACTGCCACCTGCAAGGATAACATCAACGCCAGCCCTGGAGGCCATTTCTGCAGTCCTTTTCAATAAATCTCCCCGGCATTTCTCCGGGTCAACCAGCAGGAAGAAGACTTTGCGCTCCCCGGTAAAAAAAGATTTGTAAATTTCCGCACTCATGGGCATTCAGCTTTTCAATACTACTCCTGTTATTTGCAACACCAGACCACCACATAATTTCCCAGGCTGAAATAATTCAGATCAAAAAGTTCATTTCTGGAACGGTTGTGCACACGACCCTGAATCACTCCTTTATCCAGGGGTTCAAATGCTTCGATCGTCAGATTATCCTTGAAATTAATATCCTGCTTGTCACAAATCTTGTATAGCGCTTCTTTGGCGCACCAATGAATGTAAAGGTGGTATTTTTTATGCTCCTTATCCTGCGTGATCACATCGTTCTCATTGATGAATTTATGTTCGATACTACTGATCCGGTGCGACATGTATTCCAGATCGATACCCACTTTCTTCTGCCGGTTCAGGATAATCGCCGTCAGGTCGCGGGAATGTGAAATGCTGATGAAGTGTGTATTGCCTTTAATAAAAGGCTTTCTGTTGCCATTATAATATATGGATAACTCCTTGTCCGTCATTTCGCTCAACAAAACCCTTACACTCAGCCATTCTATTTTACGGGGCATATGCGTGAACCGCTCCAGCGATTCAAGTTCCTCACGGCTCAGCGTGATCTTCGAAAGCAATGTATTATAATCTTCGGTAATTTTCCAGATTCCCAGGTGGCAACCGTTATCCAAATGCTCATTTAATACTATAGCCATGGTGTGTTTGTGTTAATGGGTTACTTCCAGTTCAGGGTCTCAATGAGGTGTTCGATATCGGCAGAAAAGAAACTGACAACCGGTGCGAGAGAATCCTTGTTCGGGATAACATTGAAGTACAAAGCGCCACTCAGAAAATTACGGCTGCTGTCGGTAGCATAAAAGTTAAATGATGAGGCGGTGTTCCCCTTGATATCATATATAATCCCGTATACTTTTCGTTCGGGAAAAGAAAAAGGTTGTTCAATGATATCATCAGCCTTAATGATATGTTTATAGGCAATAGTATGGATATCCTCGACAAGCATGTCGAGATTATCTTGCAACTCCTTGTAGGTTAAATGAATGGTTCCTTTGTAATCCGGAAAATCGATATTCAGCCAGCAGGGTTCCGGATGGTTACCCCGATAGGGATCTACTTTGGCATAAACGGGGACTTCAAAGCTGTAACTGCAATCGGACTGGTAAAGGATGTACTTCTTTTCGGGAAAATCGATTCTGAAATAACTCCTGGGCTTGGGAGTGTAAGCCCTGGTGCACGCGGCAAAAGCCATGATGAGCAAAGTCAGAGCCGAAAGGTATGCAAGGCAACGTTGCCTGAAGAAACTTCTGTTGTTAATTTTCATGCCTGCTTGTGTCTTTGAGGGTCACCTGAATTTGTTTAATTCGACGCTGGTCAACCGATTTAACAGTGAAGTCAAATCCCTTGCAGGAAATCACTTCATTCTTTTTCGGCAACTCACCTTTCAGTTCAAGGATTAGCCCTGCCAATGTTTCTGCCTCACCTTTCACATCGTTGAAGATTTCCTCGTCCGCCCGGATGACCTTGAAAAAATCATTCAGCAACACTTTGGCTTCGAAAAGATAGTTTTCTTCATCCAGCTTTACGTAGAATATCTCATCATTGTCTGATTCATCAGTGATCTCTCCGACAATTTCCTCCAATATGTCTTCGAGGGTAATAATGCCGGAGGTCCCTCCGTATTCATCTATTACAACGGCCATGTGTATCTTTGTTGTCTGAAATTCCTTCAGCAGATCATTTATCATTTTGGTTTCCGGAACATAATAGGGCGGACGCATGATCGACTGCCAGTTGAAGGAATCGGGCTTGCCGAGAAAGGGTAAAAGATCTTTGATGTAAAGAATACCTTTGATGTTGTCAAGATCCTGGTTGTAAACAGGAATACGCGAATAGCCCGAATCCACGATAAGCTTGATAAGTTTTTTAAAACGCGTCTGTATGGATACACCAATGATGTCCACCCGGGGCGTCATGATTTCCTGAACATCCATATTCCCTAACTTGACAATACCCTCCAGTATTTTTTTCTCCTCGGTGATCCCCTGTTGCGTAAGATCAAGGGCATCTGACAGGTCATCAATGGATATCTGTTTCCCCTGGTGTGAAAACTTTTGCTGAATCCGGGCGGTGGTATTGATCAGCAAAAAATTCAGCGGCCTGCAAACCTTTTCAATCACTTCAAGCGGTGCAGCCATAAACCTGGCTACCTTCTCCGAATAACGGATGGCATAAATTTTAGGCAATATTTCACCAAAGAAAACAATCAAGAAAGTAATGGATACTACCTCAATGATAAAGCCCATGATCGGGGCATTGGTAAAATCGAAAAGTGAATTGCTGAAGTAGGCGGAAATGACAATAATACCAATATTTACCAGGTTGTTGGTGACCAGGATGGTTGCCAGCAACTTTTCGGGCATGCTCAAAAGCTTTTCGATGATCAGGTTGGATTTTGATCTTGTAGATTTGATTGAACTTAGTTCAGTCGGGGATAATGAGAAAAAAGCTGCTTCAGCACCTGAAACCAAGGCAGAAAGTACCAGGAGTACCAGAATCGCGATTAGAGCCGCCAACAGGCTCAGGTTAAATGAGTTTACCGTAAAATCAAACACTGATCCTATTGTTGCCTGGTGATAGGGTTCTTCGTCCAATTCAGCTATCAATTGGTTAATCAATGCATAAACTAAAAGGGCAGGTCATCGCCGACTGCCGGCTCTTCCATTGGTGGTTTATCTGCCGGATGCTGATCCATAGGCTGAGCCTGCACTGCAGATGCACCCGGTTCATCAGCTCTCTTACCCAGGAGTTGCATTACGTCGGCAACTATCTCGGTAGCATACCTTTTGTTTTTATCCTTGTCCTCCCATGACCGTGTGCGGATCTTCCCCTCAATATAGATCTGGCTTCCTTTTTTAACATACTTTTCTGCCACCTCGGCAAGCCCTCTCCACAGAACAACACTGTGCCATTCTGTTGTAGTAACCCGTTCCCCGCTTTTATTTTTATAAACGTCACTTGTTGCCATCCTCAGCGTGCATACAGGTGTATTATTATCCAAATAACGAACTTCAGGGTCCTGACCGACATGACCCACCAAAATGACTTTGTTAACCGACATAGGATTGGTATTTAAATTCGGGTAAAATTATAAAAAATTATGATTTCACCTTTAAAGTATTCCTTCCTGATGCAAATCGGCCAGATATTTGTCAATCACCCTCGGTACGGCATATTCCGCTAAGCCTTCAAGCGGAATCTGCTGGTAACGGAAGGCACCACGATCGGGTTCCCGGTTGATCCTGATCTGATAAAAGCTGCAATGAAGGGTTTGATGTGTCAGCTGATGCCTGTAAGTTCTGGGGTGGAAATCCGCTTCAGGCTGAGTTTTTCCGAAAATGACCTTCCAGGCAGGCATTGATGTAAGCGTTTCATAATCAACCGGTGTTTCAGATTCGATCAGTGGAAACTCATAGAGTGAATTCCAGATATCGTTGCCCAGCCTTTTGTTCAGATAAGTATAACCCTTGTGCCGAATAAACAGATAATTGAAAAAACGTGCCTTTGTTTTCACCTTGCCTTCTTTTACCGGGAGGACGTTGGTTTTGCCCTCACAATTGGCTTTGCAGAGATGTGACAGCACGCAATGACGGCAATCCGGGTTTCTGGGCAGGCAGATCAATGCCCCGAATTCCATCAGCGCCTGGTTATGAATATCCGGTCTTTCACGATTCAGGATCTCTTCAGCCTTCTCTTTAAAGACACGCTTTCCGTAGGGTGAGTCAATCGGATCATGAATGCCGTACAATCTTGACAATACCCTGTATACATTGCCATCCACCAAAGCAACAGGTTCCCCGAATGCTATGGATGCTATGGCTGCAGCGGTATAAGTCCCAACTCCCTTGAGCTTTGCCAATTCCTCGTGTTTCCGAGGGAAAATGCCACCATGGTCGTTTACCACCTTCCTGGCAGTTTCATGCAGATTCCGTGCCCTGGTATAATAACCCAAACCCTGCCAGAGCTTCAGCACTTCATCCATGGGGGCATTTGCCAGGTCAGTAACCGTGGGAAACCGCTCTACAAACCTGTTGTAATAATCAGTTCCTTGAGCAACACGCGTTTGCTGAAGAATAATTTCGGAAAGCCAAATGTGATAAGGGGAATCCGATCTTCGCCATGGTAGATCTCTCCGGTTCTCCAGGTACCATTTTTCAAGGATTTTTGAAACCAACATCGGTTCTTTTGGAATAAATAATATTAAAAGATTGTCAAAATTAATGGTTTACTATTTTATTTATCGAAGGAAATGCTTTATATTTGCAACTCAGATTTTTGAAAACATCTAATTTATTGATAATTAAAGAATTTTAACAATGACGAAAGCGGATATTGTAAACGAAATCTCAAAAAACACCGGGATTGAGAAAATCACTGTCCAGAAGACGGTAGAAGCTTTTATGGAAGCTGTAAAAGACTCTCTAGTAGTAAACAAGAACGTTTACCTGAGAGGATTCGGTAGTTTCATTATTAAGAAAAGGGCAAAGAAAACGGCCAGGAATATTTCCAAGAATACCACACTCATCATTCCGGCCCATAATATCCCTTCGTTTAAACCTGCAAAAACCTTTGTGAACAAGGTTAAAGCAAACGTTAAATAAATTGTCCCTATAAATTAACAGGAAATGCCAAGCGGAAAGAAGCGTAAGAGACATAAAATGGCTACCCACAAACGTAAAAAGCGTTTGCGGAAGAACAGGCATAAGAAGAAGAACAGATAGTCTGTAACTAATTCATCATAAGCATAAATAAACCTAAAGTTGAACCAGTTTCACTTTAGGTTTATTATGTTTATTTAATGGCGATCATGCAGCTTTCAAAAATATTCGTTCGTCATAATAACGAGGAAATGTGAGCAAAGAATTGATTATTGATACATCCACCAGTGATGTTAGTATTGCTCTTTTAGAGGATAAAAAGTTAGTCGAATTAAATAAGGAAAAAAGCAACCCAAAATTTGCTGTAGGTGATATTTACCTGGGTAAGGTAAAAAAGCTGATGCCGGGACTTAATGCTGCCTTTGTTGATGTCGGCTATGAAAAGGATGCATTCCTGCATTACCTGGATCTGGGTCCCCAGGTCAGATCTTTACACCGTTACCTCGATGGTTGTGTCAACAAAAGGGGCAAGATTCCTTCCTTCCAAAAATTCAAACGTGAGCGTGACATCGACAAAGAAGGGACAATAACTGACGTACTGGCTCAGGGTCAATTGGTTATGGTACAAATTGCCAAGGAGCCCATTTCAACCAAGGGACCACGTCTGACATCAGAAATATCCATCGCCGGTAGAAACCTGGTACTGATGCCGTTTCACGACAAGGTTTCTGTTTCGCAGAAAATACAGTCAGCCGAAGAGAGAAACCGGCTTAAAACCCTTATTCAAAGTATTAAACCGCATAATTACGGGATCATTGTCCGTACAGTCGCCGAAGGCAAAAAGGTAAAGGACCTCGATACCGAGCTGAAAGGCCTGATACGAAAATGGGAAAATGCCTTTGATAACCTGAAAGGCATAAAACCCCCGCACCTGTTTATCGGTGAGATAAACAGGACCTCTGCCATATTGCGGGATATCCTGAATGTATCCTTCAACAGCATAACCGTTGATGATGAGACCATCTTCAGGGAAATCAAGGAATACATCAGCACCATTGCCCCTGAAAAGGAAAAGATCGTCAAACTGCACAAAGGTGACATTCCCATCTTTGAGCATTACGGCATTGAAAAACAAATCAAGTCAGCTTTTGGCAAGACCGTTTCGTTTAAGAACGGCGCCTATCTGATCATTGAGCATACCGAAGCACTTCATGTAATCGACGTAAACAGCGGCAACCGCTCAAAAACAGTCTCCAACCAGGAGACCAACGCATTTGAGACCAACCTGTCTGCTGCTGAGGAAATTGCACGGCAGCTCAGGCTGCGTGATATGGGCGGCATTATCGTTATTGATTTCATTGACATGCAATCGAGTGACCACAAGCAAAAGGTCAACGAGAAGATCAAGCAGTCCATGGAAAACGACCGTGCCAAGCACAGCATACTCCCGCTCAGCAAATTCGGGCTGATGCAGATCACACGCCAGCGCGTCAGGCCCGAAATGCACATCAGCACCACTGAGAAATGTCCCACCTGCAACGGTTCAGGTGAGATCTCTCCAAGCATTCTGTTTGTCGATAAGATCGAAAACCAGATCGAAACCATACTTCAGAAAGAAAAACATAATCTGGTCATCATCAAACTTCATCCTTATGTGGCTGCCTATCTGAAAAAGGGGGTAGTACCACAGTATATGAAATGGCGGTTCAAATATAAAACCCGGATCAGGATCGTGGCCATATCATCCTACGATTTCCTGGAATACCATATCTTTGGTGCAAACGGGGAGGAGATCGTTTCTTGATTCTTATGCTGCTTGAAGATGCCCATCAGGTTTTCCGGAATCTTCCATTAGCATCAGAATCAATCTTATACCTTAATAAATATCTTGTTCCGGTACATATACCGCAGTATCAGGAAGATCACCAGAAATGCGCCGACTGACCTGATCAGGTCGTACCAATTGCCTGTAACGGCTTGTAATCCCCCTGTGAATACCTCTGCAACCAGCCCGAAATCGAACAGGTGCCAGGCGGTATAAGCAACTATGGAATTTGAACCGATTATTACAAATGCCCTGGCCCAGCCCTGAAGCTTCATCTCATCAACAACCAGGTAAAAAAGGGCTAATGAAAGGGAACAGATACCTCCGGCAAAAAGTACAAAGGATCCGGTCCAGATGTGCTTGATGATCGGGTGAAACGGATGCCAGAGCCTACCCAGAACGATCAGTCCGATCCCCATGACAGTCAGCTGCCATACCTTGCGCATTCCTGAACCCTCTGCCTTAAGCACGTAACCCGCAAAAACACCCAACATGGCAGTGGCGCCGAAATTAAGGCTGCTCAGTATCCAGGTATAGGTGGTGCCATCCTGGAAATTACCCAGAACCAACTTGTCGATATACAGTGCCATGTTTTCATGCGGATTGTATAAACCGGCACCCAGACCGGGAATCGGGATCAATGCCATAACAAACCAATAAACCAGCATGAGACCCAGGGTCGCCAGTAACTGTGCCCTTACCCCAATATACAAAACAAACACCGAGGCAATCAGGTAACCTGCGGCAATCGACTGAAGCGTATTGCTGTAAAACTTGATCCCGGAAAAATCATACCCGAGCAGATTGCCCTGAACAGCCATTCCCAAAATCCACAGGATGATGATACGTTTGATGATATGCGGCCACAGGTCAGCCTTTGAACGGGAAGTCCCAAGCCGCCTGGCAAATGAGAACGGGATAGATACACCTGCAAGCCAGACAAAAAGTGGCATGATAATGTCATAAAACCTGAAACCCAGCCAATCCACATGATCGAGTTGAATATTGATAAATGAGGTAGCAGGACTGTGGAATATCTTATCAAGGCTTTTGAAGATCACCTCACCACCCATAATCCAGAACATATCGAAGCCACGTAACGCATCAACCGACAGAATTCTTTTGCCTGAAGAGGCTTCAGGCCCGATCCTGAACTTTTCAAGTGATTCCAGTGTTCTCATATGAATTTAATTTAATTTAAATTTGCATAAATTATTACACAATACCAATGAAGCGTATCATACTTTCTTTTCTGGCTATAGCGTTTATCTTTCAGTTTGCGGACCCGCAGGTTATCAAACCGGTAAAATGGACCCTCTCCACCAGGGATGTGGACAAAGATCATACAGATCTGGTTTTCACTGCTGTCATCAAAAGCCCCTGGCATATGTATGGCCTCAATATACCCGAAGGAGGACCTATCCCTACCACCATCAGTTTTCAGGATATTAAAGGCTTTGCCCTTGCAGGTAAACCCACCCAGTCACCTGAACCGGAAGTTGTTGACGATAAGATCTTCAACATGAAGCTTGAACTGCACAGCAACAAGGTTACCTTCACCCAGCGTGTCAAAAGGCTGCAGACCGACAGCATCATTATTACAGGTATGCTGGATTATATGACCTGCAGCGACATGCAGTGCGTGCTGGGGGATCAGGATTTTACGTTCCGGCTGAAGGGAAAGGATACAGGAGCAGCGGCAGGAGTAACCTTAACTGGGACCTCAGTAACAGGACAGTCACCGGCTGATGTTCCAAATGATTCTGCTGCAACTGCTGTTTCTACTGCCGCTGCAGATACAACTGCTGCCAGCAGGAAATCCCTGCTCGGTGTATTCCTCCTATCCCTGCTGGCCGGTCTTGGCGGATTGCTTACCCCGTGCGTATATCCCATGATCCCCATGACGGTTTCCTTTTTCCTGCGTGGCAACAAGACAAGAGCACGGGCCATCTCCGAAGCACTGGTTTTTGGTCTGTCCATTGTATTCCTTTATACATTTATCGGAGTTTTGGTGGCCGTATTTAAAAATCCAAATGCTGTCAACAATTTTACAACGCACTGGCTTACCAATCTGATATTCTTCATGGTTTTTATGCTTTTATCAGCGTCTTTCTTCGGCATGTTTGAGATCATGCTGCCTTCAGGACTAGCCAATAAAGTGGACAGGCAGGCCGACAAGGGAGGATATCTCGGAGCATTTTTCATGGC
>WSSedA1B3DRAFT_1000502_pt1 | contig 11301 bp, 9 predicted proteins | sample WetSurSiteA1Bulk_FD_9468 | JGI IMG/M metagenome (IMG submission 9468)
TGGGAGGAAGCAGGGAGAAGGTTTAAATAAAGTGGTCAGTTGCAGCCACAACAATCATAGCCTGTTTTTTCTTTGAAATCTTCCTTGAATTCACTATCTTGTGGGTAACAAACTTTAAAAACCCACAATCATGCCATTCGAATTACCCAAATTGTCCTATGCACCGGATGCTTTACAGCCTTACATTTCGAAACAAACGATCGATTTTCATTATGGCAAGCATCATCAGGCCTATGTGAATAACCTGAACAACCTGATACCAGGTACAAGATTTGAGCAAGCCACCCTGGATCAGATAATCAAGGAAGCAGATGGGGGCATTTTCAACAATGGCGCTCAGATCTGGAACCATACCTTTTACTTTGAGAGCTTTTCACCTGCCGGGCCGCGCGAACCGTCGGGCCAACTGGCCACCGCCATCGCCAATTCCTTTGGTTCATTCGGCAATTTTAAGGAACAATTCACAAAATCATCCGTGACTCTTTTTGGCTCTGGTTGGGCCTGGCTCGTCAGGAAACCCGACGGGTCACTCGAAATTGTGCAGGAACCCAATGCCGGCAATCCGTTGCGAAATGGTATGGTACCTATTCTGACCTGCGATGTATGGGAGCATGCCTATTATCTCGATTACCAGAACAGAAGGCCCGATTATCTCCAGGCATTCTGGAACATACTCGACTGGGAGATCATCAGCAAAAGATTTTAATCAGAAGGTAAATCCAAAATTGATGTACCAGGTAAGACGGGAGTCCTTGTTATTGCCCGCGAGGAAGACGTTTAACGGACCTAGGGGAGTATTATAGGTAAATCCGCCGCCATAACCGACATGGAAGGATTCCTTGCTGAACTCAACAAGTGCATCTGTCATTTCCTGAAAACTGTCGGAAGATAGCATGCCGTTGCCCAGGATTTCAAGCTGCAGGTTTTTGTAAAGCCGGTAATTCATGCCCAGCTTCAGTCGTATGAAATCAGGGCCAATGATCTCGCCAAGGCTATAACCGACAAAGGGGATGTGGTTGCGCCGCAGGTTATTTTTGTTACCACCAACAAAGAAATAGTCCGATGCGATGTAGTCATCCGTGCTCAGTCCGAGGGAGAATCCGACATTGTAATTCAATTTGGGTCCCAAGGGGCCATAATGATCCACATTCACATATAGTTTGCTGAATGATTGCAGCGAGGCATCTGATGCAACCGTATCGGAAAGGTATTTCAGATCGAGCATGGGATTGTAAATTCCTTTCAGGTAAATCTCCACCTGAGTCCCCTCAAAGGGATAAAGCAGGTCATCCAGGGTATTCATGCCATAACTGGCTGCCAGTCCAAAACCTGCGAAACCATACCTTTTGAAATTAAAGGCTTCGGGATAAAGCGTTTGCATGGATTTATTAGGGTAAACGGCGGAATATTCGAAAAGCAAACCAATCCCTGCGCTGTGGTTGAGGTCGAAGCTGTTTTTGATGGAGAGTTCCGTGGTGAAATGATTTTGACGGAGATACCCTACTTCATCTCCATCGAGGTATCCCGGTATGAGATTGGATTCCAGGCAACTCTCAAAACCTGCCAGAATATTCATTCTGGGTCCGGCATATTTACGGTAGTACAGCCTGGCCTGCGGGTATTCGCTTATATCTATGGCTGCAGTCAGTCGGGTGCCGGAGATCAGAAAATTACTCTGTGTATAGTTGATCACCATTCCCGCACCGTAGAAATTGTCATAATGAACGGAGGTTCTGAATGATGAGGGTGGTTTTTCTTTGGCAATCATGTTGAGTATGAATCCATTGCCATCTTTAACAAACTGGTAGGTAAGCTTATCAAAATACAAAGTCCCGAATAATCTTTCGATTCCCTCCTGCAGTTCCTGCCGGGTCATGTAGCTGTTTCTCATGATATTCAGCTTGCCGTAAACCAGGCTTTGGTCATAAAAATGCAAATCATTTACCCTGACCTTTGTAACAAAAATGCTGTCTCTTTCGGGGAGGGGAGCCGGCTTGTCTGGTTTGCCATAGGATCTGAGACTGTCGGCCAGTGCTTTCAGCTCACGGAAATGTTCCCGGGCAACTGTTTCCCCTGCTTTTTCAATTTCCGCACTCTTGTTAAAATCAGCCGATGTATAACCAGGCAATTCAAGGCCGATTAACAGGTCAACCTTGCGGGCCTGTTCTTTCGAATCGTAAATTCCATAGCTGCCGGTTGCCCGGCTCAGGATCTTGTCCAGGGAATTCAGGTCGCTGGAGGTGACATTTTCATTAAATCCTGTGTACACACCGATCACAATGTCTGCGCCCATCTGCAACACTTCGTCAACGGGGAAGTTTCTGATCACACCACCATCGACAATTACCCTGCTGGTATCAAGTACCACAGGAGTGAAAACACTCGGAATGGCCATGCTGGCCCTCAAAGCCAAGGCCAAATCCCCGGAATCGAAGTCGACAATTTCGCCATTGATGATATCTGTACCTACGCATCGGAAAGGATAGGTGAAATTGTCAAATGAATCGATGCCTGCGGTTCTCCAAGTTAATCCCGATAATAAAAGCGACAGATTCTGACCTTCAAGCAATCCGGGGGGGAGCATGACCTTTTTCTGGCGCACTGGTAGTTCAATCAGGTAACGCTTGTAATCATGTTTCTCATCGAGGGCGATGTTTCGAAGAGGAATATTGTCGGATAGCAGCACCGACCAGTCTATGCTGTTATTGAGCTTAGAGAGGTCAGCAGCTGAATAACCTATGGCATAAAGGCCTCCAACGATACTTCCCATACTGGTTCCGCTGATGTAATCAGGCACAATACCCGCTTCCTCCAAAACTTTCAGAACGCCAATGTGGGCAAGTCCCTTTGCCCCCCCTCCGCTAAGAACCAGCCCGATCTTTGGCCTGTGTTTGGTTGTATCCTGCGCAGGCAAACGTGTACCGGATGTATAAACCAGTAACAGGATGGAAAAAGCAAAGGTGATTCTAAGTGTTGACCCTAACATAATTGGTAATATCTTGCTGAGCAGCTTGCGATTTCAGTTATCACGCATCACTTGTACATATAAAGAAATCCTGTTTTTGAATAACGTTTGTTAGGGTCACCCTTAAGCGCTTCAATAGCATAAAAATAGATACCGGGATTCAGCTGCTGACCCGATGCAGTTCTGCCATCCCAGGTGATGGTAGTGCCTTCGGCTTCGAAAACAAGTATACCTGCGCGGGTAAAGATCCTGACCTTTATCGGGAAGCCCCCATTGCTGGTGATCAGGAAGAGATCATTGACAAAATCATCGTTTGGTGAGAACACGTTCTGCACCGTAATATCTTCCATCACCAGTACTTCCTGTACCGTGATGCTTGAGCAACCCAGATCATCCGTAACGGTCAATGCAACCGTGAACGTGTCCATGGACGGGAAAGTGACAATCTGACGCGGACCGGTACGGGGTGAAAAAGTTTCAATGTCCCAGGTGAAGGTATAACTTACACCTGGATCCAGGGGCTCCGAATGTTCAAATACATAAACATTGTAGGTCACCGAATCATAATAGGTAAAATTGGCTGGTACAGTATGGTGAACGGTGATCATATCAGTTTTAAGGATCGTCTGGTCAGTGTTGCCGTTAAATATAAGGGCCGGGGAATAAACACCCGGTACGGAGTAGACTACCGTATCCGGATCTTCGAGGTTGCTGGTTTCGCCGTTGCCAAAATTCCAGTAGAAGCTGTCAACCGTATCAATTGTAGCCGTTGTTGTAAAACGGAATTTGACCTTCATAGGCGTGCAACCTTCTGTACTGCTTGCTGTAAAATTGCAAACCTGACCGGTAGCTGAAAACATCATGACCGAGATCAGCAGATAGAATACTATGAATGGTTTACGGAGGTGCACTTTTTCAGATGTTCTTGGTTAGCGATTGCACAAATTTAAAATTATTCAGGAACTCTTTGGCAAATACCCGGAGCACGGTATAGGCCGGAACTGCCAGGATCATTCCGGCCAGTCCGCCGATACTGCCAGCCATCAGAAAGATAAGGAAAATCTCAAGGGGATGGGCGTAAACGCTGTTTGAGTAAACATAGGGCTGAATAAACCAGTTATCAATGAATTGTACGATCATGAAAACAACAACGGTTAGGGCAGCCGTAACCATTAAATTACCGTCGCCTGCACGGGTGAGGAAAGTTACCATGCCTGTGAAAACGCCCAGTAAGGTCCCGATTACAGGTCCAAGGTAGGGAATTATATTGAAAATACCGGCTAAAAAACCAATCAGCAATGCATCTCTGAAAGGGAAACCTATGATGATCAGCCCCAGGGTGCTTAAAAAGACTACGGCACTTACCTCTATAACCACACCTATAAAATACCTCGAAAGGAGCTTCTGGGTTGAATGCATGGCATTGCTGACAGCTTGCGTACTTTTATCGGGGAACAGGAGCAGGAAATTCCTGGCAAACATCTTTTCATCTTTCAGAAAGAAAAAGGTTATGAAAGCAATGGAGAAGAAAGCTACCGTGATATTCCCCAGCCAGCCGGCTACAGATCCAAAAACGGAAGCCACCTGGTTGATGTTAATTTTCGACATCACACGGCGCAGGAGATCTTCGAGGGAAAAATAATCAACGGGCTTAATTTTATATTTGTTGATGAATTGTTCAAAAGCCGTAACGGGACCGCTGAATTCCTGCAAGATACGTTGCGGATCAATCGACGACAGTGCATTAACTTTGCTGACGATCAGCGGTATGAACAAGCCAAAAAACGACAGGATGACGGCAATCAGCAGTATCAGCGTGATCACGGCCCGGACACCCGGGGGCAGGCACAGCCTTCTGAAGCGGATCTTTTCAAGCAGGTCGAAAACAGGCCGGCCGATCAGGGCAAATACCAGGGAGGCAATAATGTAAATGACAATATTGCTGAAATACCAGAGCAGGAAGGCCAAAACTACTATTGCCACCGCGGTTATAATATATCGGACAGTCCTGCTCATGTTGAACAATTATTCGCTAAAAGTACTAAAAATTTGATGCCGCCTCAATGTTAATTACTTAAAAGAAATCAACACGTGTAAATAACTTTGTCCGGCCTCTCATGGCCAATGACCATATCTTTATTACTTTTACACTTCGCATTTTTTAGTTCAAGCGGATGAAACAATACCTGGATTTACTGCAGCATGTCCTGGATAACGGGGCGGAAAAAAATGACAGGACCGGAACAGGAACCCTGAGTGTTTTTGGTTACCAAATGCGTTTTGATCTGGATGACGGATTTCCCCTCATGACTACCAAGAAGCTTCACCTGAGGTCCATCATCTATGAACTGCTGTGGTTTCTGAAGGGCGATACGAATGTTAAATATTTGAATGACAATAATGTAAGTATCTGGAATGAATGGGCCGACCAGGATGGAAACCTTGGACATATTTACGGCTACCAGTGGCGCAGCTGGCCCGATTACATCGGTGGCTCTGTTGATCAGATCGAGCTGCTGATCCGGTCGCTTAGGGAAAATCCCGATTCACGCAGGCACCTTGTGAGTGCCTGGAATGTTGCTGATCTGAAAAACATGGCCCTGCCTCCCTGCCACGTGCTTTTTCAGTTTTACGTTGCAAAAGGCAGGTTGTCCTGTCAGCTTTATCAGCGAAGTGCCGATATTTTCATTGGCGTTCCTTTTAATATCGCGTCCTATTCGCTCCTGCTGCTGATGGTGGCACAGGTTACCGGGTTGAAACCAGGGGAATTCATTCATACGCTTGGAGATGCACATATTTACAAGAATCATATTGACCAGGTCAGGCTGCAGCTTGTACGAACGCCCCGTCCGTTGCCCGTTATGCAACTTAATTCTGCGGTAAACGATATCAATGGATTCTCATTTCAGGATTTTATCCTGGAGAATTATGATCCCCACCCGCATATCAAGGGAGCAATTTCGGTGTAATGTTTTAACCATGAAGAGGATTTCAATCATTGTAGCTATTGCCGATAACAATGGCATTGGGAAGAACAACAAGCTTCTGTGTCATATTCCGGCTGATCTGAAGCGTTTCAGGCTGATTACTACGGGGCATACCGTTGTTATGGGCAAGAATACTTTTTTTTCTCTACCCGGGGGCCCTTTAAAGAACAGGAGGAATCTCGTAATTTCAGACAATCACGATGACCGGTTTGAAGGATGTGAAACAGTTTTCTCCATAGCGGAGGCCATTGAACGGTGTGATGATAATAAGGAAAACTTTGTAATCGGCGGTGCCTCGGTTTACCGGCAATTTCTACCGATTGCCTCAAGGCTGTACCTCACCAGGGTGCATCATTCTTTTGAAGCAGATACTTTCTTTCCGGAAATCAATCCCGGTGAATGGGAGGAGATTTCCAGGGAAGTGCCTGAAAAAATAGGTGACATGGATTTTGATTATGAATTTATTGTTTTACAGAGAAAAGATTAACTTTATTCTAGATTGTCTTACCTTAAACTTATTCATTATGAAGAAAAGTATCTTGCTGATCGCTTGCTTTGCATTTTCATGCGCCTTTGTTTACAGCCAGGCTGATAAAATTGTAGGTATCTGGATGCCTGCCAAGGGAACATCACAGGTAAGGATTTTTAAAGCCACCAACGGCAAATATTACGGCAAAGTGGAATGGCTTGAAACAGATAAGGATAAACTTGATGTTAACAATCCTGATAAAGAACAGCAGAGTAAAAAGATCTGGGGATTAATGATCCTGAAAGACTTCAGTTATAATGCCGGCAAAGACAGGTGGGAGGGCGGTACCGTATATGATCCTGATAACGGGAAGACATACGATTGTTTCATGTGGTTTGATGGTGATGACAACAAGATGACGCTTAAAGGCTATGTGCTGGGGATGAAGTTTGTGGGCCGGGCGGAGGACTGGACAAGAGAGGCCGCACTGAGAAAATAAACAATTCCTGTTCATCATTTCTTCTTGCCAATTCATTAGCAATATCTTCGGGTTCGTCAACATTTCTTAACCCTTTGCTGCAATTTGGCGTTATTAGTACGAAACATTACTATTAACTTGGTTGCAGCGATGAAAAGGATTTTGTATATAATAATGCTGGTGACTGTTGCCTGCTCAAGTAAGGTTACCATAACGGAGGCGGATATCAAGTCGGACATTTTCTATGCGGATAAGGGTACAAGGCCCTTTACCGGAAAATGCAGGATTGTTTTCAGCGATACATGTCTCATCAAAGAGGAGTTCACGTACAAGCAGGGAATTCTCCATGGTAAAGCCACCGCCTGGTATAAAAACGGGCAGATCAGGAGAAGAGGCTCCTACAGTTATGGTCAGATATCAGGAAGATGGGAATTCTGGGATGAGAACGGCAAAAAGACTGTTGAGGCCAATTATAAAAATGATGCTCTCGATGGGTCTTACATAATTTATGCCAATGGCAGGATCAGGGAAAAGGGACAATTCACGGATAACCGGCGGACCGGGAAATGGTTCTATTATGATGAAAAAGGTCGACGCATACCGGAACAATCGGAGTAACCCAACTTCTTAAATAAGAAGGCCTTTCTGATCAAAGGCAATATCCTGCCATCTGTCATCCAGTAAAACACGAAAACTTCTGAACCCAATGTCAAGAAGCAATTCTGCGGCATGGGAAAATCCAAGGGATAACTCCCCGGGTTGGTGTGCATCCGAATTCAGGATGATCGGAATATTCTTCTGGAAAATTCGTTTAAGAATGCTGATCCCCGGGTAAAGCATGGGCGGATTGTGTTTGTAAAGTCCTCTGGTATTTACTTCTACAATACAATCCTGTTGCAGGATGATCTCCAGTGTTTCCTCCACCAGATCGGTATACCATTTTTCACTTTCATCCAAATACGCCCTGGTGCTGTTGTGCATTTTGATCTTATCCAGGTGGCCGATGATATCGGGCTGATCGAACTCTGTCATATGCATGACCGATTGGAAATAGGCTGTGATGGCTTTGCGGAAATCATTCCTGTACAGCAGTTCGATCCCATTGAAAAATGCCTCAGGCTGACCGTCAAAGCAAAAGTAGGATTGATCAGGAAATTGTCCGATATAATGTACCGAACCAATGGCAAAGTCAAGCGATATATTGTCTGGTCCGGAAAACCTTCGTCCCCTGATCCCCTCGATGTAGTCTATCTCCAGTCCGGCATAAACCTGTATTTTGTCACCATACGCCTTCTTGATCCGGCCTATTTCTGCCAGGTATTCAGCAAGTTTATCCGCAGCCATGTTCCATTTGGAGGCAAATGGTACAGGTGCATGCGAAGAATAGCCATAGGCAGGGAAACCTTCCGCAATGGCCTGCCTGATGAATTCTTCGGGAGAAGCTTTACCGTCGCAGTAAAGGGAATGAGAATGATAGTTGATCCAGGGCATAATCTCAAAACGGTTTAACAGGTGTCAAAAATACAGGTTTTTTTTATGCATTGTTTCTTAAATGGTCCGAGATATTGGATCAGAAAAAGCTGTTGCTGATAGGAGCTGCCTTGAAGCATATTTATTGTTGAACTTACATTTATCAATATTTTATATTGAATAAAAGATTAAATTTATGGTGCAGGGGGATTTCTCAGGAAAATAGGAGTGCTATGAAAAGATTCTTGGCGTGCATAGATTCGTTGGCTTTCAGATTCCAATACTTGCTGCTATTTGTTTTCCTGGGAGCTCAATCCCAAAACAATCCCATGATATTTAAACATTTGACAATTGACGACGGATTGTCAAATGGTATTGTACACGTCATTTACCAGGATAAAATGGGCTTCATGTGGTTTGGAACCGATATGGGTCTTAACAAATATGACGGTTTCAGCTTTACTGTTTATCAACACAATACCGGAGATACCATGTCCATTGCCTCAAATTATATTGTGGAACTCTTTGAGGACAGTTACGGGACTTTCTGGGTGGGTAATGGCATCAGCGGTTTAAACCGGTTTGACAGGGAAAAGGAAATATTCATCTGTTATGAAAATGTGCCGGGGAAGAAAGGATCGATCAGTGACAACAACATCCGGGCAATTTTTGAGGATTCCAGGAAAAACCTCTGGATAGGTACCGCAGGTGGGGGATTGAACCTTTACGACCGTAAGTCGGATTCCTTTGTTCACTTCCGGCATGATTCTCTAAATCCTGCCGATATAGGCAGCAATTATATCTCTACAATTACTGAGGACCATAATGGCTTTCTGTGGATGGGTTCCCCGGAAGGATTACTTATCCGATATGACGCACGAACCCGAACAGGAAAGAGCTATAAGCTGTTTTATAATTACAGGGACCTCTTCCACGTTGGTTACTGCAAAGTGTTTGTCGATTCTGATAACAACATCTGGTTCTGTACTGAAAACGGGCTTTACTGTTTCGATCAGGAGAAGGAAACTTTTCAGCATTTCGTGAAAGGCAATACCAACCGTCATCTGATCTCAAATGAAGTTTCCTCGATACTGGAGGTCGAAAAGGGTGTATTCATGATCGCCATTGATCATGGCGGATTGAATATTTACAATAAACATATCGGCACTTTTACCTATTATCTGAATTCCAGTCTCGATGAATACTCCCTGAGCAACAACCAGCTTGTGGCCCTGTACAGATCCAATGACGGCACTTTGTGGTTATCATGTTTTAACCGGGGTGTTGATGTTTTCAACGAGAATGCCATTAAATTTCAGCAATACAAGAACCTGGTCGATCCTTCCGAATCCTTAAACAGCCGGAATTCCGTTCTTACGTTGTGTGAAGACAAGGACAGGAACATATGGATAGGGAATGACGGGCAGGGCATTGATATCTTTGATCCGGAGACCTTTAAGGTCAGGCATCTCAGGGCCGGTAAGAATTCCTCCAATACGATACCTGGTGATTGTGTGACTGAAATATACAGGGACAGGAACAATAATCTTTGGATCGGTACTTACATGGAAGGAATGGCCAGGCTGGACTGGGAAACGAAAAGATATACCTTTTACAAACATGTCCCCGATAATCCCAACAGCATTGCCGGAAATAATGTTTGGACCATACTGGAGGATACGCAGGGTACTATCTGGATAGGAACCATGGGGAACGGCGTGGATAAGTATGACAAGAACACCAATACTTATGTGCATCACCGCAACGACCCGAAAGACCCGGCAAGTCTGAGCAATAACGATGTCTTCATCGTGTTCGAGGATAATATCGGGCAGATCTGGGTTGGAACAAGAAATGGACTGTGCTTGCTGAACAGGAACACAGGCCGGTTTACACGGTTCATGTCGGGCTCTTCCACTGAAAACGGCATTTATGGCGGTTGGGTGTACGACATTTACCAGGATCAGTTCGAAAACCTGTGGATAGGGACTGACCAGGCACTTAACCTGTATCTTCCTGAAAGCAATTCATTTGAACATTTCCAGGAAAAAGACGGACTGAGGGGTAACGCCATTTTAGGCATTGCCGGCGATGGAAAGAATAATCTGTGGATCTCCACGAACAAAGGATTGTGCCGGTTTAACATCCCCGAAAGGAAATTCCGCAATTTTGATGTGGCAGATGGTTTGCAAAGCAATGAATTCAATTATACATCGAAATTACTCAGTTCAGCAGGTAAGCTATATTTTGGCGGCAAGAACGGCATGAATGTTTTTAATCCCGACAGCATCAGGGACAATCTGAAGATCCCGCCGGTGTATTTCACAAAGCTTTTTGTTTTAAATATGCCCGTTGGTCCTCAGCAAAATTCATCCGTCCTTTCCAGGCACATCAGTTTTGAGAAATCTATCACGCTAAGACACAGGCAATCTGTGGTTACGCTTGAATTTGCCGCGCTTAACTATTCGAATCCCGAAAAAAACCAGTATGCTTATTGGCTCGAGGGTTTTGATACCGGCTGGAATTATATCGGGAACAAGCACGAAGTAACATATACCAACCTGAACCCAGGGAGGTACCTGCTAAGGGTAAAAGGTTCAAACAATGACGGAATCTGGAATGAGGAAGGCACTGCTTTGCAGATCTTTGTACTTCCGCCGTGGTGGAAATCGTGGTGGTTTCAAACCATTTTATGTTTTGTGGTCGTTGGCCTGGTTTGGCTGGCCTTGTACATCAGGGTTTCCATTTTTAAAAACCAGAAGAAGAAGCTGATGGTTCTGGTAAAGGAAAGAACTTTCCAGCTCGAAGAAGTAGCAGTGACCCTGGAGGAGAAGCAGGAGGAGATCAATTCGCAGAATGAAGAGCTGATGACGCAAAAGGATGAACTGGAAAATGCCAACAGCATCCTGATTGAGCAAAAGCAACAGATCCT
>WSSedA1B3DRAFT_1000504_pt1 | contig 11250 bp, 11 predicted proteins | sample WetSurSiteA1Bulk_FD_9468 | JGI IMG/M metagenome (IMG submission 9468)
GTCAAGGACAATTACGATGTGCTTTTTTACTGGCTGGACCTTCAGGTTAGTGACACTTCGACCTACATCCGGGGATCGGCCTCCAATATGATTGTCCCTGTGACTAATGCATTGCAACAGGTTGTATTTGATTTTTCCGGCAGGCTCATGGCAGATTCGATTGCCATGAACGGGCAAAAGCTAAATTACGTACACAATGAGGATGAGTTGATCATAACCCTGCCGGCTCCGGTTGATCCGGGCCATAATATCACCATTCAGATCTTCTATCATGGACTTGGCACCAACACAGGCCAATATTCCGGTATATACAACAAATCAGTCTCATACTGGAATAAGCGTGTAACATGGACCTTGTCCGAGCCATTCGCCGCCATGAACTGGTTCCCTTGTAAACAGGACCTTACAGACAAAGCTGACTCGGTATACGTTTTCCTGAGTACGGATGAGAATCTCAAAGCAGGTTCCAACGGGCTGCTTACGGCAGAAGTGCCGTTGCCGGGTGACAGGATCAGGTACGAATGGAAATCGAGATTTCCCATAGCGTACTATCTGATATCCTTTGCGGTCAGCGATTACATGGATTACAGCTTCTATGTGAAGAAGGAAGGCGAAATTGACTCTCTCCTGGTACAGAATTATATTTATAACAATACCGGCTTCCTGGAACAAAACAAGGCTGCTATTGACAAGACCTCGGACATGATCCTGCTTTATTCGGGTCTTTTCGGTGATTATCCATTCTCATCTGAAAAGTATGGACACTGCATCGCCCCCCTGGGTGGCGGTATGGAGCATCAAACCATGACAACACTGGTCAGCTTCTCTTTTCTGCTGGTTGCACATGAATTGGCGCACCAATGGTTTGGTGACTATGTAACATGCAGCACCTGGCAGGATATCTGGATCAATGAGGGCTTTGCATCCTACTGTGAATACCTGTCCTATCAGTACCTCAAGTCGCAGGATAATGCTGACGTTTGGATTGCCGGGGTTCATAATTATATAAAGTCGGTCCCCGGAGGCAGTGTTTATGTACCTGAAGAATCTGCAGACGATGAAGACCGGATTTTCGATTACCGTCTTACTTACAACAAGGGAGCTGCCATTATTCACATGATCCGGCAGGAGGTTGGAAACGACAGCCTGTTCTTCCGGACATTATCCACATTCCTGGAGAAATACAGGAACAGTCAGGCCTCAGGGATTGATTTCAGGAACCATCTTGAGGAAACCACCGGAAGGGATTTTCATCCTTTCTTTGATCAGTGGTATTTTGGAGAAGGATTTCCCATTCATTCCTTCAGCTGGGACCACAGGAATGACACACTGGTAATCAACTCACTACAAACTGTTTCTGCCAGTACACCTTTCTTTGGCATACCCGTTGAGTTCGGGATCAAGGTCAACAACCGGGATACCCTGATGACATTCCGGCAAACCAATAGCTACAACAGCTGGAAGGTTTATTTGCCGGGTACGGTAACTTCTATCATAGTCGACCCCCACCAATGGTTGATTTTCGAAAAGAGCATCATGCAGGAAAACAAACAGCTTGAAAAGGAAGCAAATTTCAGAATCGTTCCCAATCCGGCCAGGGACAGAATAAATATATATTATACCAGCAAGGCCTCCCCTTTTCAGCTCTACATCGCTGATGCTTCAGGCAAGGTACTGGCAGCCAAAGAATCTGATGCCTATCATACACCGGTCAATATCAGTCGATATGCTCCGGGGCTTTATGTCATCATAATCAAGGACCTGGACGGGATTCATCAGCAAAAATTCATTGTCTACTGAACACGTGAACGATATTTACCTGCATGAGGAATAACCTGATCATCATTATCTTACCGCTTATTTTGTCATGGTCCGCCGGTGTCTGTTCGCAGGACAAGGTTCCCACCAAATCAAAAAAGGCCGTTACTGCTTATAACGATGGACTCAGGTATTTCACCATGCAAGACTATAGGAATGCGGAAATTCTTTTTATCGCTGCCCTTGAAGCAGATTCTGCGTTTATTGAAGCATATCTTTTGCTGGCCGAAGTTTATGAAGATTCTTACCAGCCACTGAAAGCCATTGCTGCCTACCGGAAAGGACTAATCCTTCAGGAAAATTACTATCCCTCGGGATATATTAAACTTGGAAACCTGGAATATGCGGAGGGATTGTATGAAGATGCCCTGAACAGTTATAAAAAGTATTTGTCGCTGAATACCGGTGTTACAAAAAACAACGAAAAAGCAACTGATGGGATTGAACGCTGCAAATTCTCGCTCCAGGCTGTCCTGCATCCGGTTGAATTCAAACCTGTGAATCTCGGGCCAGCGATAAATACGAACCAGGATGAATACTGGCCAAGCTTGTCTACCGATGAACAGATCCTGGTGATCACCAGACTGGTGAGCAGTGATGAACGCCTGAACAAAGTGCAGGAGGATTTCTACATAAGTCATTGGATAAATGGCGCATGGGAAGAAATGAAGAATGCCGGCAGACCATTAAATACCGGCGATAATGAAGGCGCACAAACCCTTTCTGGTGACGGCAGGCTGATGATTTTCACCGCATGCAACCGGGGTAATGGTCTCGGGCGTTGTGACTTGTATTATTCCACACGGGAAGGTGATCAGTGGTCCTTACCCAGGAACCTGGGTAGACCCGTAAATACAGCATATCGTGAAACACAACCTTCAATTACCCCGGATGGCAATACCCTGTACTTTTCAAGTGACAGACCGGGAGGTCAGGGCCTGCACGATATCTGGGTCTCTTACAGGGATGACGAAGGGAATTGGTCGCCGGCCGAGAACCTTGGCAAAGAGGTCAATACTCCGGGCATTGAAATGTCGCCATTTATTCATCCTGATAATCAATCTCTGTATTTTTCATCTGACGGACATATTGGTCTCGGTGGTTACGATCTGTTCGTGACCAGGAGGGATAGCCTCGGAAACTGGCAAAAACCGGTAAATATGGGGTTCCCTATCAATACAAACCGTGATGAGATCGGACTGATCGTCAATGCACGGGGTGACAAAGCATATTATTCCTCTGATATTGACAAGTCAAAGGGAAAAGATATCTTCATGTTTGATCTGCCCGTCGAAAATCGTCCCGCCATGGTTACCTATATGAAGGGGAAGGTATTTGATGCTGAGGGGCATCAATTGCTCCGGGCTCAGTTTGATCTTGTTGATCTGGAAACCGGTCGTACCATATACCGCGCACAATCCGACAGTCTGACCGGTGAATTCCTGGTCAGCATACCTGTGAACCACAATTACATGCTCAACGTTTCCCGCAAAGGTTACCTGTTCTTTTCCGAGAACTTCATGCTGAAAAACACCTACCTTGCAGAGAGGCCCTTTCTGAAGGATATACCGTTGCAACCAATCAAAAAAGGTAATTTTGTGGTTCTTAAGAACGTATTTTTTGAGACTGATTCCTATGCACTTAAGCGTGAATCCACAGCTGAATTAAACAAGGTGGTAAGATTTCTCCAGACCAATCCAGAGGTAAGGATCGAGATCAGCGGTCACACAGATAACACGGGTAACCTTGATTACAATCAGAAACTGTCGGAGAACCGCGCAAAATCAGTTGCTGAATACCTGATAAATGCTTCTGTAGAAGCAGGACGGATTATTTCAATAGGTTATGGCATGAATCATCCGGTGTCATCCAATGATACGGAAGATGGAAAGGCTTTGAACCGAAGGACGGAACTCAAAATTATCAATTAATCATCTGACCATGAAAAAGCTTGATCACATTGACGACAAGGGTAAGATCAGTATGATCGATATCACCAACAAACCGGCGGACATAAAAGAAGCAGAAGCCTCGGGATTTATTCACCTCAAGCCGGAAACAATCCGGATGATTAAAGAGAATGAATTGGAAAAAGGCGAAGTAATAGCTGTTGCTGAAATTGCTGGTATACAGGCCGCAAAGAATGCAAGCAATCTTGTTCCGCTCGTTCATCAGGTTCCGCTCACCCGGGTGGACGTAAAAGCCTATATCTATCCGAATGGCATTGAAGTGAAAAGCCTGATCAGATCTGTTTGCCAGCAAGGTCTCGAAACTGAAGCCCTCACTGCAGTAAGTGTGGCGCTTTTAACCCTGTTCGAGATCTGTAAAGGTGCAGACGCTTCTCTGGCTATTTCCGACATCAGGCTTACCCGGAAAATACAAGATGTGACGTAAGGTTTTGTCTAACTTTTGTATTTAATAACTAAACATTTTTAACGGATAGCTGTTACTGTTGAAAATATCCTGCATGAAGAATTTCTTTCCCCTTCTGGTTCTTATTATTCTTGTTGCTTCGTCCCCTGTTTATGGGATTGACTTTTCAGCGTATCTTACCAGCCGGTACAAATTGCAATTTGTTGAGGAATTGCCCGGACAAGTTGAAAACAGAATTTTGATTATCAGCACCCGCAATTTTGTTCCCGAAGCAAACTACAAGCTGAAAAGAGGGGTGCAGCCAAAATATGGCATGTATCTGTTCATTGCCGGTTCCATCGGCGATTCAGCATTCGCCATGCCTTTAAGAAGCATGGAAGAGGCTTCACCCTTTCTGCCAGGTTACCGTGATTTCCTTGTTTATGTTGACGGGCATGGTAAAAACTTCGATCAGATACTGGAAAGAGGATTTGAATTGACCGGGAGATTTAGCCTTAACCTGGTCGTATTCGACTGGCCAACTGATTATCTTGCTCTGAGAAAGACTGCATATGCAGCTGATGATGTTGCGGCCAGCTTTGTGATTGCCATGAGAGAATTCAGTATACTGCATGAAAAATATTTTCCATCATCCGCTGTATCGGCAATCTTCCACAGCATGGGCAACAGGATAATAAAAGCCGTTTCCGGAAAACGGTTGCTGCAATACATGCCTGATGAACTTTTCAGTAACCTGGTCCTTAATGCATCAGCTGTAAGGCAGGGAAATCACGCTAAATGGGTTGAAAAACTTGACATCCAGAAAAGGATTTATATTACCATCAACCATAACGACCGGACACTGCAGGGTGCAAAACTGCTTAGACTATCCGATCAGCTGGGATTGGGTTACAGGAGGAAAAGAGCCGGCAATGCGTTTTATGTGAACTTTAGCGAAGTAGTCACTACAGAGCATAACCTGTTCCTGGGCAAAACTGAAGCAGAAAAGAACAACCAGTTCATTTACAGTTTTTATCAACAGGCCTTACATGGTAAAGAGGTGAATTTCGGCAATGAAACAACTTATCAGATCTTGAGTCCCTCTGAAATCAGCTTACGTTTTTCATTCAGGTAATCCGCTCTCGAATCTCCATAATCAAGTCGCAACCTGTCAAACTTTAATGCCTTGCTTCCTCGATGTGCGTGTGTCCATGTGATTTGCAAGCTCATGCGGTTATAACTGTCTTTGGCACGCAACAGTTCCAATGTGGTACATTTAGGGCTCATAACTTATCAACTACACAATGATTTCATTATACGACAGACCTCAAGAATAGTGCCATTTATTTGCAAATTTCTTCTGAAATTCAATTAATTTAGGTATTTTTAAAGAAACATAACAGGGGTGAGATATGAACAACCTAGAAATCATCGGAAAGGTAATCGACAACATCCAACAGGCACAGGAGGGGAAAATTTCCTATAAAGTGATATATTCAGAAAATAATGTCCTTTCTGATCAGCACGAGTTTTTGTTTTTCATCAAGCCTGAGATAACCTTGAAATCGGACCAGATTAACCTGGAGGGAATTCTGCAGCTTGTTCTTGAGAAATTGTCACTATACAAACTCCGGATCACGGACATCAGAATCCTGGCCGCATCCTATCTTGAAAAATATAATATTATAGCCGGACATTATGGTGTGATCAATGCATTAAGCAGGAAGCCACATGAATTCCTGTCAAATGAGGCAAAAGAAAAATTCAGGATAATTTACGGGAAGGAGCCCGGGCAGGAAAATCTCCTGGGTAGCATTGAGTTTCTTCACCATTATTCATCCTTTACCCCATCCTCGCTTGATGAATTATGGCAGAACAGTAAGGCTGAAAAACTTGCAGGTGGCACTTACTGTGCAGCCGTGAATGTTGAAGGCAATGAGGTTTATCTGATCAATGGCTTCCACCCGAAACAGCTTATTCATTTTACCGAACATGGCCGTTCCATTGCGGCCTTCACACTTTCGGGAGATCTGAACTGGGCTGTAGCCAGAAATAATTTTATCGGAAAGACCAATCCTGCCGAGGCTGCACCAGGCAGTTTGCGGAATGAGCTTCTGATGCGGCAAGGGGATTTTGGGCTGCAGGCTGTGACATCGAGCCGGAATGGTTTTCATCTTTCTGCCGGTCCTGTGGAAGGACTCGTTGAACTCATCAGGTATTGCTCCGATTATGCCTCAGGGGTCAATAAGACACCGGATGATTTCATATTCGGAAGGGAACTTCTGTCTGCCTTCAGCAGGGAACAAACGGATTGGATCTGCAATAACCACCTCGTTGAACACAAGGGATTAAAGATCAGGACCTTTGACCTGACAGAAGAAAAGAACAGTACCGTTGCCTTGCAGATGCTGAGAGAATGTTCTTTTGCATAACTTTATCCACTGCGCAAGTTTTACTTCCGTATGGTGTCTAAAGGATAATATCCTTTCTGTGCAATTATGCAGGATAATGAACTAATCAACCACCTGAAAAACGGTAATCCGGAAGCATTTAAAAAGCTGATCGAAATCCACCAGGTACCCTTAATCAGGCTTTGCAAGGGATTTCTTCACAATGAGGAAGATGCAAGGGACATCACCCAGGAAACATTCATAGAGGTATTCCAATCCGTCCGGGGGTTTCGTGAGGATGCAAGCCTGGCTACCTGGCTATACCGGATTGCCGTGAACAAATCGCTCAACCTGATCCGGAAGAATAAGATGAACCGTTTCCTCTCCGGCCTGGATGTTTTTAGCACTCCGGGTAAAAATGATACCTTCATACAGCATGATGACAGTCGTGAACAACCCGGCTTTCTTATCGAAAACCGGGAAAGATCATTGCAAATTCGCCAGGCAATTGATTTATTACCTAAAAACCAGCGAATTGCGTTTATACTCAACAAATACCAGGATCTGACCTATAAGGAGATTGCAGAGGTTATGGACATCAGTCTTTCTTCGGTGGAGGCACTCCTGCACAGGGCAAAGCTTAATCTGCAGAAAAGATTGTTCAGGCTGTATAAAAAAAACCTGATTTAACAGCAAGTTTTATAAAGGAAATGTGTCCAATCAATAAAGAAAAAAAATCATGCATTGTCGTCAGGCACAAGATAACATGACGGACTATATCGAGGGGAGGCTCCGTCCGGACCGTCACCGTGAAATGCAGGATCACCTGGTGAACTGTTTGAGTTGTCGGGAATTTTCATTGAAACTCCTGGAATTACAGCGGCTGATCGGGCTTGAAAAGGTGACAACCCATGATCCGTATATGTACACCCGGATTCAGTCGCTGCTGATGGCAAAGGAAACCCGGGGGCAACAGACCTCCTGGCGCAGGGTCGTGCAGCCGGTGTTCATCGCAGTCCTTGTCCTGCTCCTTGTGTTTGCGGGAATAGGAATTGGCCGGAATTACAATTATCAGAATTACTCAGCCCTTGATTATGAAACAGAATTATACTTTCTGAGTGATATACACAACGGTAACGAATCAGTTTTACTTACAGAATAATACAACAATATGAGAACCTTTTTTACCAAATATGGGGCACTGGCATGGATTGTCCTTTTTTTGCTGATCCTCAATATTTCCGTAATTAGCACGATCATTTACAGGAACATCCGGCAAAGCAGAATCGCCTCAGGCCCTCCTGCCATCATGCATTTTGATCGTCCCGGGCCCGGAGTTTACCTGAAGGACGAACTTGGCCTGTCCAATGAACAATTAAGCAGGTTTATGGAGACGCGGAATAACTATCAGATGAATGCGATGGAAATGCACAGGCGCATCAATACTCTGAAAAGGACTTACCTGCATGAAATGATGCAGGGAAACCCCAATCAGGCATTTATGCAGAATGCCATTGACAGCGTAGGGTTAATGCACCAAAAGCTTTTGCTCGAAACCGGCAGATATTACGACCAGATCAGACAAATCTGCCGCAGTGACCAGGTGGAAAAACTTGACAAGTTTTTCCTGAGGATTATGCAGGATGAAGAAAATGCCGTCATTCGGGGACAAGGCATGCAAAGAGGGTTGCGACATGCCGGGAGGAATCTCAGGCAACAACGATTTTAACAAACAATGAACGAGGTTTAACAATTAATACGATTCATATGAAAAAGAATGTTCTTAATACAGGAAAGAGTCTATTGGTACTGATTCTCGTGTTTTTCGCGGTACCGGGAATGCTGGCACAGCAGGGATACCAGATGCATTCCCGTCATTTCCCGGGTAACGATAGTTTAATGCGTCCACACTTAATTCCAAATCTCACTGCAGATCAGGAAAAAAAGATTGCCGAATTAAGGACGGCACACCAGAAGGAGATGCTCGGAAACAGAAACGATCTGGCCATTAAAAAAGCAGAACTCGAGAAATACAGGACAGCTGACAAGCCTGATATGGCCCTGATAAACAAGACGATAGATGAAATAGGAAAATTATCCACTGCGATGTTAAAAGAGCGCGTTTCTCATGAACTGGCGATCCGAAATCTGTTAACCGAGGATCAAAGAGTGGCGTTTGATGCCCGGCGGGGTTGCCGGGAACCTGGTGACAGGGGGCCAGCAGACAGGGGACCGGGTGACAGGGGTCACAGGTTGTGAGAGATTCAACCCTTCAAGCGTTATCATACCCTTGAAGGGTTTTTCTTTTAATAGGCAATGATATCAAAAGGCAGGTTGATGTTCTCCTTAAACTCAACACCTATATCATACATGTCCTCATCGTCCTGTTCGTAATACCATAAAATATTGACCTCATGTCCTGCTTCATTCAGGCTCTCCAATTTGAAAAGGATATCCTGTACCAGTTTTGATGTTGCAGTGTTGAAATAGATGTATTTAAAAATAAATTCGGTTTTCTTAACCGGGTGTGATTTGTAATCATCCAGCCAATCAATTACCGGTTGATAGAAGGTTACCACGTCTTCGGGAAGAGATCGTCCGGATATCTCAAAAATATCATTATCAGGATCAAAGATAACCCTGGGAGTATCATTGGTGGCTTTTATATCTAATGGTTCCATAAGATATTGAAATAATGTAATAAAGGTATTAAAAGAAAATAAATAGCCAAATTCTGAACCATATTTTTCAAGGGACGTATCGCAACCTGACTGTCCGGAGCAACAATCCACAATTTTTTTTGTTACTTTTAAAAAAAAATATGATGACTTATCTGCCCGGTTCAGATCGTTACACGAGGCTTCAATACAGTTATTGCGGCAAAAGTGGCTTAAAACTGCCTCCCATATCACTTGGCTTGTGGCATAATTTCGGAGGCGTGGATGTTTTTGAGAATGCCAGGGCAATGATTCGGCAAGCCTTTGATGAAGGGATCACCCATTTTGACCTGGCAAATAATTACGGACCTCCTCCCGGCTCGGCAGAGGAAAACTTCGGCGAGATCCTTTACAAGGATTTCAGGCCTTACCGTGACGAGATGATCATATCGACAAAGGCAGGTTACAGAATGTGGGACGGGCCATACGGCGAATGGGGATCAAGAAAATATGTACTTTCCAGTTTGGATCAGAGTCTTAAAAGAATGAAACTCGACTATGTCGATATCTTTTATTCTCACCGGCCCGATCCCGATACCCCGATCGAAGAAACCATGAGTGCCCTGGCACATGCTGTTAAACAGGGAAAAGCCTTGTATGCCGGAATATCCAATTATTCTGCGGCCCAAACCAAAATTGCCTCTGACATTTTAAGGCAACTGGGTACACCATGCCTAATCCATCAACCGAAATATTCGATGTTTGAACGTTGGGTCGAAAAGGACCTCCTGGATGTTGTTGAAAAGGAAGGCATTGGATTGATTGCCTTTTCGCCACTGGCGCAAGGGCTGTTAACCGACCGTTACCTGAAGGGTATACCGGAAGGCTCACGAGCCTCCAAACCACATGGATTCCTGAAGGAGAAGGATATAACATCCGAACGACTTGATCAGATCAGGAAACTGAATGATATTGCTGTGTCCAGGGGACAGACACTCGCGCAGATGGCCATCGTGTGGCTGCTTAAAGACAACCGGGTTACCTCGGTTCTGATTGGCGCCAGTTCGGTGGAACAACTCAACAACAACCTGGGTGCCCTGAAAAATCAAAAATTTTCAAGTGAGGAGCTGGACATGATCGAAGAAATCCTTTAGAAGAAAAGGAGTGGAATAATTTGCTGATGTACAAATGTGGGAATGTGCAGACTGCAACGCACAGCCCATAGCCTATGGCCCAACACCCATAACATACCCTCTGTCCCTCCTATTCGTATTTCAGTACTTCCGCAGGATTCATCAGGGCAGCCCTATAGGCCCTGTAAATGACAGTAATTAAAGCTATTATCAGGACTATGGCCAAGGCCAGAATGAACTCCCAGGGTTGCAGGGATATGTGATAGGAGAAGTTCTGCAGCCATTTCTTCAGAAAAAAGTAGGACAATATCCAGGCTGGGATTGTGGAAACTGCTATCAGTATCGTCACTTCTCTGGTAAAAAGCAAAATTATACCTCTTTCGGATGACCCCAATACTTTGCGCAGACTTATCTCACGGGCCCTTTGTTCGGTGGCAAAGGAAGTAAGACCAAACAAACCGAGACAGGCAATAAAAACAGCAAGGATTGAAAACGCCAGCGCTATCTTTGCGGTTCGTTTTTCTTCCTTATAGAACTTCTCAAATTCCTGATCCAGGAAGAAATACTGGAATGGTTCATCCCCTGTGAAAGTCTGCCAGGTTTTCTCAATCTGTGCAATGGTTTTTTTCATGTTATCCCTTCCTACCCTGATCGTCAGATAACCTGCCCAATCCCATTTTTCAGGCTTTAATATAAAAACATGCGGTCCAATTTCATTTTGCAATGACTGGTAATGAAAGTCTTTGACGATTCCCAGTACGTTCATGTAGGCTTTTGTTCCTGCATCATAACCGGGTTGAATAAAGCGCGTTTCAAAGGGATCTGTTATCCCAAAGTGTTTGACCGCCTCTTCATTGAGAATCATCCCTGCCGTATCAGAAGGGAACTCACGGCTAAAGT
>WSSedA1B3DRAFT_1000505_pt1 | contig 11222 bp, 10 predicted proteins | sample WetSurSiteA1Bulk_FD_9468 | JGI IMG/M metagenome (IMG submission 9468)
TTTACTTGAAAGCTTTTGTTGATGTATCTTATGGTAATTTATAAGTTGATTGAAGTAATGGTTCATTTACCTGATTTTTAGTTTACAACCCAAAAACCAGATTAATACGCGAAATCTCAGAGGGAAAGCCTTCGAGGCTTTCCCTCTGAGACATCAATTCTGAAATCAACAAGAAATTAAAAGAGAAAAGCTTACAAAACTATTTACCGAAAACTTGCATTGTTATTTACTGTTCATAGTTTTTATTAGTTATTAGACTAAATAAGTATAAAATCGCAAATTCTGCCTCCAGTTACAGCAATAGTATCCGGATCATTCAATTGGGATCGACAAGAATAACCACTAATTTTTGGTTCACAAATCGTCTGGTTCTGGATTTCTAAAAAAAATCTCCTTAAACCGATTATTATTTAAGATTTCTTCAGATATTTATAAAGCCAGCAAAATAAAGTTTCTCATCAAATCCCTGGTCTATAAATGGTGTACCTGCTCTGCTAGCCTCTGGCAGCACCTTAACCTTGTATTTACGATACTTCATATGAGAAAAACTGTACATTTTTTTGTAACCTTAGTAGTATTTACATAAATAACCATTTAGTTTTTTGATGGGTTTTTAGCCTTTTCTTTTAAATACCTCAAATAATTTGTGGCCAGATCCGAGACAACTGAGGTTTAGGGGTAATGATATTAAAGAAATGTAAACAGTGCCAATTTCTGGGAGTTGGATTTATTTTTACCATAAAAAATAGTTGGGAATTTCATTTGGAAGATGATTAGTTACTACATGAAATGCATCATCTTTTGCCCTCCCCTTAATATCATACAATGAGTACAATGGAGTAGAACAATACTTCGTTTTAATGCCAACAAAAAAATATCTATCAGATGGCCTATCAAGGGGATTACCAGGTGGTACTTGTATTTCTTTTATGCTTATTATAGGATCATTCCCCCATCCGATTGATTTAAAGAATTGGCTAATCCTATAAGTATAGAAATTAAATCGATCTTGTGGAGGACACTTACCATGTGTACTTGTTCTCTGTGCTAAAGTATCAAACCGCTCCTGATTAATACTAATTTGAGATTCTACACTACAAGTAATTGTAATCATTATCAATAAAAATAATGCTTGTTTCATTTTTTATTTCCAAGGGTTAAAATCTATTGGGACGCTTACTAGTTTTATAAAGTTTTGGTATATTCCCTTTTTAAATTTTCCACAATCAAGGATAGTCTTCCCATTAACAATTTCTAATGTAATTACATCAAAATTAAGATTTTTACATCCTAGTTGAGCATATGTTTTAAAGGATGATTCACCATTATTACCACCCCGGAATGTTGTTTTTACAGATTTTATGATTTCTATAGTAGTATATGTCGAAAATTTACCCTCACCTTGTTCTGCTTCATAAATTGTAAAATTATTCCCAGCAATAAATACTTTGTACCAAAAAGGAGCATCCTTTTCAGCGAAAGCCCATGTGCCTTGAATTGATTCTATAAATTCAGGATTATCAACAAACTGGCTTTTTAGAGTAGATGATTGAAAGAGAAACAGAACAATTAAAGCAGGAATTAATCTTTTCATTTCTTGTTCATTTAGAAATTTGGCAGGGCAAAATAATCATTTAGAATTAATTTGATATAATGATATATTATTTCATCTAGTTGATAAAGTTAATTTTAATAATTAATATATCTAACTGATATTCAGCTGATTTTGATTAATAATGTAAAGCTAGTGACGAATAAGCTCTTTTTGTTGTTAAAAACAGCGACTAAACTGTTGCTATTAATGTGACCGGAACTCTCTGAAATTCTCTTGCTGATTTTAATTGACACTTTACTGAATTAATTAAACCTTCAAGGCCAAAAAAATATTTATATTAAAAAGAAAGCCCCTACTGTTTTTGTTTCCAAATACAACTAGAGTTTTCTAATTAATATTATCACTTGGGTTGTAAATTTCAACCGTGGTAATCAGGACCTGTTTAAAGTAATTTACCACATTCTCTGTGCAGGATTTAGTCAAAGCTAAGTTTGTTTCAACACTTCCATGTTTACAGGACCACTCCAAAATTAGTATTCGGGCTAATATTGTACAATTTCTCCCTTTCATTGGGAGTTTTTCATTTAAGAGGACTATTAGTATGATAATTATTAAATTATTGCCGCCAAACTTCAAACTTATTAGAACCGTCATCAAAAGATCAGAACTAGTACATATTTAGGCATTCGTCACACAAACTTCCTTTCAAATGATTCAAAGAATAGATTACCAATCAGTTTATTTGGTCTAGAATAAACCAAAGTTACACCATCTTAAAAACATTATTTATTAAATTTTTTAGACACAAATTCGCTGTCATTATCGAAAGTATCCTTTGTAACATAATTAAAGTTAAACCTAATCCTTCCCATTACTTAAATAACTTCCTGTACTTTGATAGTTTGCAAACAAATATTGTATGACTTTTTCAACCAAGATTATCAACTACAGTTAAAACCAGGCATTTCTTGCCATAACATCTGAGCTGAAACAAAATTCTTACCCCAAAATTGATTTACAGATTTCAGATCTGACGTTTCAAACGAACTGTGTCTTGACTCCATCTTTCATCACCTTTGTCTGAATCAGCATCTAATACATCCGCTTCGAAGCACCCATTATATTTGTAGGATTAACAGATTTGTCGCTGGAGATCATCACAAATTTCTTAACCCCGTATTTAACAGCAAGTTCAATCATTATTCTTGTACCTCTGACATTTACCCTTAGAGCTTCATGAGGATTCTCCTTCATAAGTGGAACATGCTTATTTGCAACTGCATGAAATACTATTTCCGGATGATATTTATGGAAAATGAGTTCAATTTTTTCAACATTGGTAATATCGGCCAGCTGGGTTTTAAATTTCAGGTATCCTTACGCCTTCCGCAGCTCATTTTCAAGATGAAATACCGGCGTCTCGGCCTGATCAACAAGTATAATATTATTAGATACGAATCTGGACAACTTACCTACAATTTGTGATCCTATTGATCCGGCTGCACAAATCACCATAATTGTTTTGCGGGCAAGCCTTTCCTGATAAGTTCCATGCCCAACTCTATCGGATCACGACCGAGAAGATCATCAAGTTTTACTTTTTGAAGCTGCCGCACTTCAAGCTGGCCATTAAGCCATTTCTCGATAGCGGGTGTTTCGAGTACCTCTATCTTATTATCTATTGCTCTCTGTATGATTTCACTTTTTCTTGAGGGCTGAATTAAACGAATAGCAAGAATAAGGGTTTTTATCCTGTACTTAACAACAAAATCAGAAGATAGGATTTGAGGACCATAACATGGATACCATTGATTTTCTTTCCCTGAAGGTGTCTGCTGTCATCAATAAATCCCTGGACATTAAAAACACCTCTTGGATCACTTAAAAGAACCCTTTTAACAATGAACACCATTTCACCCGTTCCATAAATCAACACTCTGTTTGTCGATGAATTAATGGAACTTGTGGCAAACCGGAACATCATTTTTAACAGTATTCTCGTGAAGAAAAGGAAGACAGTAATTAGTACATAGTGGATTAAAATTATTGATAAAGGAATAATCAGACTACGTCAAGTTGCATCAAGTTTCCTAACAGCGACGAAAACATCAGAAAAATTGCTGAAGCACTGTGGAAACAAAAACCAGTGAGACATCGGTAATGGTAGTATGTCGTATAAGGCCGGCATACGACCGAAAAATCAATATGAATAAAGAATAAGCCAGAAGAGCAAGTAATCCATGAATTATTGCATGATCAATAGGAAAATTCGTATAATCAGGTAATATCTCAGAAGAAAGCAAAAAGAAAAGTGACAAAAACCACGGCAGTGTCGTGTATAAACAGCATCCACCTTGGCAGGGAATATCTGTGAAAAATATTGGAAGCCTAAGATCGTAACCACTCCCTTAATTCAGGGTAAATTTTAGCCATCAGCTTATTCTGTTTAATATATGATCTTCCAGGTTCTGGTCTGAAGTTTGTTTAAGAAATCTTAACTCAAATGTGCTATTTACAAAATAAACTAAAAAATTATGATTAAACCAAAGTGCCTCAAAATGAGATATTTTGTATTATATAAACATTCAGATTTCTGCATACATCAATAATACAATTTCATTTAAGCCTTATAAATTAGTATTCATCAAAATATTAAAAAAATAACAATTTTTATCTCTGTATCCTTAATGAACAATTATCAGGAATAATCTGATTTTAACCGGAAGATTGAATTACTTTTTTGTCGGCCAGTTTTGGTAAAAATGATACTATCAAAGCTCCTGCCAGGGCTATACAGACCAGAATGATAAATCCTTTTGAATAGCTTTTCATGATATTGTCGTATAAAGCCCCGACCATCATAGGCGAGAGCGATTCAGCAATGCCATCAGCTACCAGAATAATTCCCATTACCCTCCCGAGGGTTTTAACACCAAAAAGGTCCCCTGCCATAAGTGGGATAATCATATAGTCCCCGCCAAGTCCTATTCCGAAAACAACAGCAAAAATGTATAACCTGCCTGGGAAATCAGGAGCCAGCAGCAGGGGAATTGAAGTTCCCACAATAAAATAAATAAGGATCATAACATATTTGCGGGGAAATATGTCTGCCAGCATTCCCATAAGCACCCTTCCCGCCAGGCTAGACAAAAGGACCAGTGACATGATATGGGCAGACTGAGACTGAGTGAAATCAAGGTCTCTTAAATAGAGCTTCAGGTGCTGATTTACCCCACCTACTGCCCCTATGGAACACATGCTACCAAAACCCAGGAGATAAAAATTCCTGTTTTTTAAAATACCTGAAACCGAAACGGTTGCAGATTCCTCTTCTTGTTCCTTAGGTTGTTTCGGCGCCTCCTTTATGAAGAAAGCAAGCGGAAATGATAACAAGATAACAATTACTCCAAGTGAGGTCAGGGCAAGATGCCATCCTAGGTTTTTCTCAAGGACAGTTGATAACAATGGTACAAGAGCACCTCCTGTTCCAATTCCAAGATAAGCTATTCCCATAGCTTTCCCCCGGTTCCTTTTAAACCATCTGGAGATCATTACCTGGCATGGCAAAGGTCCCCCGAAAACATATCCAAGAGCATTAAGAATATAGAAAGAATAGAACATGCCTAGATTTGTCATGAAGCTTAATCCGATTATTGCAGAGCCAGCCATGACAGAACCAGCCAGCATCATTTTTCTGGGACCATATCGATCAATAAGCCAGCCCGCAAGGAATCCAAATAATGGAGCAACAAGCAGCTTCCCTGTGGCATTTCCGGATGTGACAACCGCTCGTGACCATCCGAATTCTTTTACGAAAAAATCATAAAAAAAAGGCAGACCGTAAAGAGCAAAACCAACTATAGCGAGCAGGGAAAAAAATGCTGTTACCACTACATATGGCCTGGAACTGGTCAAAGAGGACTTTTTCACAAAAGCAGTCGGATAAAGGTTTTCAGGTCTTAGATTATCTGGTGTGCTGTATTACAAAATTATAATAACTTTAATTATAATAGCCTTAAATCCAATAAAAGGTGCCTGTGACTTAACAGAGGTTTATTTTTTGTACCTTTGGCCCCTGTTTTTATTTTACCATTATGAATGATAAAGTGAGGAAAATATTCGAAAGTGAGGCTTCCGCCATAAGCAATATTCCTGTAAATGACTGTTATGAAAAGGTTACTGAAATTATGTACCAGCATATTCATAAAAAAAACGGTAAACTTATCACGAGCGGGATGGGAAAAGCAGGACAAATCGCCCACAACATTGCCACCACATTCAGTTCCACAGGAACTCCCGCTATTTTCCTTCACCCAAGCGAAGCCCAGCACGGAGACCTTGGCATTCTGCAAAAAAACGATGTTCTTCTGGCAATTTCTAATTCCGGAAAAACAAGGGAGATAATTGAACTGATTGATCTGAAGAATAATCTTTTTCCTGATGTGCCTGTAATTGTAATCACTGGAAATGAAAACAGCCCGCTTGCTCAAAAGGCAGACTTCTGCATTACAACAGGTTCACCATCTGAAGTTTGTCCGCTGGGTCTTACTCCTACCACTTCAACCACTGTTTTCACTGTAATAGGTGATGCTCTTGTTGTACTCCTGATGGAAAAAATAGGATTCACCCCGGAAGACTATGCAAAAAGACATCATGGAGGATATCTTGGCTTTAAGTCAAGAGAATCGTGCGGACCGAATTCAAGAAAGCTTCTTATCTGAATCACTCAATAATCGGAAGTCATTTTATCAGTATTCACATTCCCTTTTTTGATGTGGCAGCTGTGAAAGATCATGACAGGAAACATTTCGTATTTTTCTTGGTCGCAATACCAAAAAAGATTAGTTTTGACCTTTCTGAAACCTATATTCTAAACTAAACCGATAATTATGGCTACCACCAGTTCTTCTAACAGCATTAGCAGAAAAGATTATGTCTTTGCAATAACAATTATTGGTCTTTTCTTTTTTATTTTCGGATTTGTTACCTGGCTCAACGGAGTCCTTATTCCATTTCTCAGGACAGCCTGTGAGCTTAATGATTTTCAGGCCTATTTTGTAACAGCCGCTTTTTATATTTCATATTTTGTGATGGCACTTCCGTCGTCAGTAATACTAAAAAAAACCGGCTTCAAGATAGGAATGTCAATTGGTCTATGGGTGATGGCTGTAGGTGCACTTGTATTCATACCTGCTGCTCTGACAAGGACCTTCGGACTTTTTCTTACCGGATTATTTGTTGAAGGAACCGGACTTGCCCTTCTTCAAACTGCAGTGAACCCCTATGTTACAATTATTGGTCCACGCGAAAGTGCTGCAAAGCGTATCAGTATCATGGGAATAGCCAACAAATTTGCCGGAGTCATCGCGCCGATTATACTTGCAAGCATAATACTCAAGGATTCCCATATTCTTGAAGAGAAGCTTGCCCAGTCAGCAGATGCAGCTTCACGTGCCGTTCTCCTTGATGAAATGGCAAGGAATGTTATAATGCCATATATAGTAATGACTGTTGTCCTTATACTCCTTGGTTTGTTGCTAAAATATGTACATCTTCCTGAAGTTGATACAGAGGCAGAAGATGAGGCCGTTGGTGTAGCGAATCTTAAAAAGTCAAGTATCTGGCAGTTCCCTCACCTGATACTCGGAGTAATTGCCCTGTTTTTCTATGTCGGAGTGGAAGTAATTGCAGGAGATTCGATAATAAGGTACGGACAATCCCTTGGCATTCCCATGGAATCGGCAAAATATTTTACATCACTGACAATGCTCTCAATGATAATAGGTTATCTCCTGGGTATTACTTTAATTCCAAAGTATTTAAAACAGGCTAATGCATTAAAGATATGCACTATTCTAGGAGTTATATTTTCTTTCGGTGCCATTCTTACCCCGGCAACCAGGATTTTTACAATGCCATTCATTGATCTTGTTACATTCAAGCCTCTTCAACTTGTCCTGCCCGTAACAGTATTATTTGTTGCACTTATGGGTTTTGCTAATTCGCTGGTATGGCCGGCAATGTGGCCACTAGCACTTAACGGCCTCGGAAAATTCACGAAAACCGCTTCTGCTATGCTTATTATGGCAATAGCCGGTGGAGCTCTGATTCCGTTACTGTATGGCAAACTCGCCGTAAGTTTCTCAACTCAGTCTGCTTACTGGTTGTGTGTTCCCTGCTACCTAGTAATTATGTTTTATGCTTTTATAGGACATAAAATAGGTATTAAAAACGATGTATGACCTCAGAAAAATATTCGGCTCGTTTAAAACTGAAGGCTCATTTTCTGATGCCGGACCCTATGGCAGCGGACATATTCATGACACATTCAGGGTAGAAACAAGTGAATTGGACAGGGATGATTATATTCTTCAAAGACTTAATCACAAGATTTTCAAAAACATACCTGAACTTCAGGAAAACATAGAAAGGGTAACATTTCACCTGTATCATAAACTGGAATCAGTACCTGGAGCCGATCTGAAAAGAGAATGCCTTAAGCTTATACCGGCAACTAGCGGAAAAAGCTGGATCGAAGACGAAGAGGGCAGTTTCTGGAGGATGTACATTTTTATTTCAAATCACCGATCGTACAATATTGTCGACACACCCGATAAAGCATTCGAGGGAGGAAAGGCTATTGGCCGTTTCCAGGCTATGTTGGCTGACCTTCCCGGCAAACCATTGCATGAGACAATTCCATATTTTCACGACATTGAGAAACGGCTTGAGACATTTAACAGAACTGTAAAAGCCGACAGGGTAAACCGGGTATCTACTGCAAATGAAGAAATAGATTTTGTACTGAAAAGGTCAGAAGAAATGAAAATTATTCTTCAGCTTGGGAAGAGCGGGAAAATCCCGGTAAGAATCACACACAATGACACTAAATTCAACAATATCCTTCTTGATGAAAATGATAAAGCATTGTGTGTGATTGACCTTGATACAGTTATGCCGGGTTATGTTCACTACGATTTTGGCGATGCAATCAGGACTGCCGCAAACATAGCAGCTGAAGATGAGAAGGAACTTTCAAAGGTAAGAATGGATATCAGTCTTTTCAAATCTTATGCCAAGGGATACCTGTCTGAAACAAGAGATACACTTAATGATGTTGAAAAAGAGTATCTCGCATTCGCTCCCAGGTTGATAACTTACACCATTGCAGTAAGGTTCCTTACCGACTATCTTGACGGAGACAACTATTTCAAAATCCACCATGAGCATCATAATCTCCAGAGGGCAAAAGCTCAGCTGAAGCTGGTCCGGAGCATGGAAGAACAATATTCTGCAATGCAGAAAATAATAAAAGAGTTGCACTGATCATGTTATAAAAAATCAAAAGTAATTATCATCTGTTTTAATGAAGAAATCATATTCAGATATCAAATGGACAGACGAAGAGATTGAGTTGCTCAAAACATTTACAGATCCCTGGTCCATACAGATATTCCTCGATTCGATCGATTATAATCCAGGTTATGAGTGCAGATCTCCAAGATGGGTAATGAGAAAGAGATCTGCTCACTGTTTTGAAGGAGCCCTGTTTGCAGCAGCAACACTCGATTTTATAGGTTATAAGCCAATGATTGTCGACATGAAAGCGTTCAATGATGATGACCATGTAATAGCTGTTTTCAGGGAGGAGGGCTACTGGGGAGCCGTTGCCAAATCGAATTTCACATCATTAAGATTCAGAGAGCCTGTGTACAGGTCGCTCCGGGAACTCATTATGTCATATTTTGATTTTTTCTTCAATATTTATGGAGAAAAATCATTGAGGTCTTACTCACTTCCGTTTAACCTAACCACTTTCAACAAAAGGAATTGGGCTACCACTGATGAAGACCTTGAATATGTTGGAGATAAAATCGAATCATTATACCATTTCCCGGTTGTAACTGAAAAGATGATCGGCAAACTGAGTATCGCAAGTGACTCGATGCTAAAGGCCGGATTACTTGGGTCAAATGAGGCCGGATTATTTAAGCCAGGTAAATAGTCTCAATCTATTCGAAGAATAGTACATATTAAAATGCTGAATATTAACAATATAGATTAACAGACCAAAGAACAGTCGAAAAATTTATTTGGATTTGCCCTGATATTGGCTATTTTTGCATCCTTAAAATGGCCTGAAGTCTCAAAACGTTGAAGTTTTGATTTTTGTCATATTCCTGAAAATTAATTTAAAAGACAAGTTATGGATTTATCGGGAAAACACTACAAGGCATTTTTAGAGCGACAGGAAGCTCTAAAAAAACAGTACAGCACTAAACAAGCGGAAAAGCAACATGCAAAGGGAAAGCTTACAGCCCAGGAGCGCATAAAACTTCTTTTTGATCCGGGTACTTTTGAAGAATTGGACGCATTTGTCACACCGGCTGATCAGCCTGTTGAATTTGGGAAGGTGGAACGCACCTATGGCGACGGAGTGATCGTTGGTCATGGGAAAGTGAACGGAAGGTTGGTTTTTGGTTTTGCACAGGATTTTACGGTAATGGGCGGATCACTTGGCTACGTACATGCCAAAAAGATTGCAAAGATCCAGGAAATGGCCCTTAAAATGGGTACGCCTATTATAGGCATGATGGATTCCGGAGGAGCAAGGATACAGGAAGGCGTGGCAAGCCTGAGCGGTTACGCTGCTATTTTTCATAATATAATTCATTCATCAGGTATAATTCCCCAGTTATGTGTTATAATGGGACCTGCAGCAGGTGGGGCTGTCTATTCGCCTGCTCTGACCGATTTTGTTTTTATGGTAAACCGTTCCAGTTACATGTTTGTAACCGGGCCAAACGTTGTAAAGGAAGTACTTAATGAAGATATTACATCTGAGGAGCTTGGAGGTGCTGAAGTTCATGGCCGTAAAAGCGGAGTTGCCCATATGATATATGATGATGAAGAGAATACAATCCTGGCACTGAAAAAATTTCTGGCTTACCTTCCTTCAAATAATGTGGAGAATCCTCCTGTACTTCCGGATGATGGTTCAACACCCGACATCAACGAGAAACTTCGGGATATTGTGCCTGATGATCCCAACAAGGCTTACGATGTAAAGGATATTATTCAGCTTATTATCGACAAAAATAGTTTCTTTGAAACTGCGGAACTCTACGCGCCTAATCTTGTCACCGGATTTGCAAGACTCAAAGGCAAAACCATTGGAATTGTAGCAAATCAACCAAAAGTTCTTGCAGGTGTCCTTGATATAGACTCATCCACCAAAGGTGCGCGATTCATACGATTCTGTGATGCTTTCAACATACCTATTCTGACTCTGGAAGATGTCCCGGGTTTCCTTCCGGGAAGAGATCAGGAACATGCAGGCATTATACGCCACGGAGCAAAACTATTATTTGCTTACAGTGAAGCAACAGTCCCAAGGATCACTGTTATAATCAGGAAAGCGTACGGTGGAGCATTTATTGTAATGAACAGTAAGAGTCTTGGAGGTGACTTTAGTTTTGCATGGCCGACTGCAGAGATAGCGGTTATGGGACCTGACGGAGCTGTTGCCATACTCTATCGAAAGGAGCTTGCCGAATCGAAGAATCCGGTTGAAATGAAAAAAGCACTTGTGAAAAAATATCGTGATAAAATTGCCAATCCCTTTATTGCTGATGAACTCGGATATATTGATGAAGTAATAGATCCT
>WSSedA1B3DRAFT_1000508_pt1 | contig 11168 bp, 8 predicted proteins | sample WetSurSiteA1Bulk_FD_9468 | JGI IMG/M metagenome (IMG submission 9468)
CGGTAAAACTGCGCACACTTTTACGGTTATGAATAGCAGAAAAAGCATCAGACATGGTTCCCTCCTTTTCTCCAAAAGCAGCAGACCATACAGGCAACAAAACCATTACCATTCCTACACTCATAAGGAATTTTACCCTTTTCATATTGACTCCTTTTGCTTTTAGTTTTTTTGAAACCTCAATCATGGAGGACAATGGACGAATTATAAATTACTTCTTGTGCCCTCTTAAAAAAATCCTCTGTTTACAGAGGACTGACAAGAATACGATAAGAATTCCCAATTTTTTCCTTCAGGTCTATTCTTATGCGATTTGTTTCATCCCGGAAAGAACTTTTAGTGCCGATATCGAAAGCTGCGCCTTCCAGATGCGGGATGGATGAATCTGGGTCAATAAGTTTAACCGGTGCTTTTCCTTGGCGGCATTCGGAAATCCTGTCATCGGCATACATTATTAAGACTCCGTTACCAGGCAAGTTCTTATCGTAACCAAAAGGCTGGCGGTTTTCTATCAGATAATAAGTATTCTCAGAAATGGGTATCTTTGCTGCCAGGATCTCTGACGAACCATCCTCAAGAGGCCCCAGGATGAATTCAGCCTGTTCTCCCGTTTTAATGACTTTTATTTTTGATGGTTGGATCCAGTTCAGTCTCATCTTCGTCCATGAGGATATGCCTGGAGGAGGGGATTCCCTCTTATAATAGTGGCAGGACATGGGGTCCCAGAATCCCATGTTGATTGTTGCGTCGACAAAGGTATCCCGGACAGGACCGGGTTTCGCCTGCAGATCGTGATCATAGAGGCAAGGGACTATTCGTTTTCCTTCCTTCACTCCTCCCAGAATATGAGCAATATCGTGGAAGAGAGTTCCAAGATGTGCCTGGAAGCTGAAGATTGCCACGCCTCCTTTTACTACCTGACCGCTCTTCGTTTTTAAAACATCCTCGGAGCCCCATCCAAGCATGCCCGGATAACCGCAGAGGCCGATCATTCCGTATTCATTAAATTTAGCGCCCATGACAATAGCAGTAAAGGAATATTTTGAAAAATCTACCTCTGCATCAACTGCGTTCAGGGCGTCATCGATTATTTTCCTTACCCGTGATTTATCCACTTCCAGATTGCGCGGCGAGATCCTGTATTTGCTGATGGAATCCGGCAGGGTGTGCCATTTCTTTGTTACGTCGACATTCAGGGAAACTGTGTTGTAAGACATCTCTTTCACATAGTTATTCAAATGTTGAGAGAATCTTTTTTGTATAAAATCTCTGTTTACATCATGTTGCACGTCTGGAAATTCGACGAGAATAATGATGCCATTCTCAATAGTCTCTCCAAATGCAATAGTTTGCGTCATAGAAAAGAAAGAAAGAGACATTACAATCAAAACAAAAAAGGAAATAAGCTTCATCTTCATTTTTGCCCCTTGCCTATCCATCAGTTGCAAGTAATATTCTCATCGAATTTCACACCATTCTCCCTGTGATAAGAACAAATATTATTGAGGTTTCTTATTTTCAAAAATTTGTTTCAGGAAATTTTTCATCTCCTTCCATGACTTTTTGTCTGCTGCTGAATTGTAGGCAACGGGAATATTAAATTTCTTTCCATATTCATCGGCCTCCGGATTGGTAAAGCTGTGGAGTGCGCCGGGATATGCAATAAACCGGAAATCGGCTCCGGCATTTTTCATCTCATCCTTGAAAGCTTTGATCTGTTCCTTGGTGATGAACTTGTCGTTGGCGCCATGAAGGACGAGAACCTTTGCCTTTAGAGAACCACGCTCAGCGGGGACTACCGCAGCAAGGCTCCCGTGAAAGCTCGCAAGTCCCTTCAGGTCGATGCCTTGCCGTGCCAGGTTGAGTACAACACCTCCGCCAAAACAATACCCTATTGCCGCAATCTTTCCGGGATCAGTTACAGGCTGTGCTTTCAGAAATTCCATGGCGGCAAGGAACCTATCTTTTGCAGTGCCAAAGTTCTTCATGAGTTCTGATGAAAACTTGCCGGCATCATCAGGGTGTGCTGCCTGCTTTCCTTCTCCGTACATATCAACCGCCAGGGCTGCATATCCCAGTTCTGCAAGCATGCGGGCACGCTTCCGCGCATAGTCGTTCAGTCCCCACCATTCATGTACCACCAGTACGCCGGGTCTCTTGCCCCTAATATTCTTGTCATATGCAAAATACCCCTTCATCACGACACCTTTGGAACTGTATTCCACGGTTGTCCCCTCGATATCCGCCTTGGCTTGAGCAGACCCCGCAACTAATAATGTCAACAGCATCATTATCGATATTGAAAATATATTCCTCATAGTATCCTCCCCGGTTTGCTTTGATAAGTAAAGTGTATCAATATATGGTTGAAGAGACAACAATGAGAGCAGCAGGTGCAACCCGCCGGTATGCAAACCTTTCTGCAAATGATCGATAAAATTCTTGACAAATTGCTTTGTCAGGAATAAGGTAAAATCAAATAGCAGCCGAAATCCATTCAAAGAGTGGATACGGGGGACCCGGAATATGGGGCGTATTTCCCGATGGTTATCGGGAATAGGGCACTTCCAAGCCCGAGCCCGGCAGCTAACCTCGTAGGCATTTGGAAGGGCAATGGACAGAGAATTGAACCGCTGACTCGCTATCGGTTTTTATTGCGCCTCCTTTGCCCCCGGAGGAGGAAGTATGTTGAACAGGGAATCCCCTGTGAAAGGGATTATCAAATCCCTTGGCCTTGTGTTTGGTGATATCGGGACAAGCCCCATATACACCCTTACTGTTGTTTTTCTCTTAACAACCCCCAATGAAACACATGTTATAGGCGTCCTTAGCCTGATTGTCTGGACATTGATAATCCTTGTGACTGTCGAATATGCGTGGCTTGCCATGAGTCTCGGCAAAAAAGGTGAGGGCGGAACAATTGTTCTCAAAGAGATACTGGTCCCCCTCCTCAGAAAAGGGAGACAAGTATCTTTTATCACACTTCTCTCTTTTATCGGAATATCCCTCCTCATCGGTGATGGAGTCATTACCCCTGCAATTAGTATATTGAGTGCAGTTGAAGGTTCTCTTCTGATCCCGGGTTTTGAGAATACAAATCAGACAACATTAATCATCATCGCCGGTATAATCGCAATCATTCTGTTTTCTTTCCAAAAAAAGGGGACCGAAAAAATTGCCTGGGCATTCGGACCCATAATGGTCATATGGTTCTTATCTCTCATTGTTGCCGGGACCATATCAATGCTTACCACTCCTGATGTCATAAAAGCTGTCAATCCGTACTATGCTGTCAAATTCCTCGTCGAGAATGGCATTACGGGATTCTTCGTACTGTCTGAAGTGACTCTTTGCGCAACGGGTGGAGAGGCCTTGTATGCTGATATGGGACATTTGGGACGGCTACCTATTCTACGGGCATGGTATTTCGTTTTCTTTGCCCTAGCAATAAATTATCTCGGGCAGGGAGCATTTCTCATACAGCATCCTGAAGCAAAAAACGTGCTTTTCGGAATGATATTTCATCAGGCACCGATGCTTTATGTCCCTTTCCTCATTCTCAGTATTATGGCCACTGTCATTGCCTCACAGGCGATGATAAGCGGAATGTTCTCTATCGTTTATCAGGGAATTATGACCCATATTATCCCTTTGTTCAAGATCGATTTCACTTCTACAGAACTCAGGTCTCAGATTTATATCGGACTGGTGAACTGGTTTTTGCTTATTTCTGTCTTAATCGTCATGTATGAGTTCAGGGAATCGAGTAAACTTGCGGCAGCGTATGGACTTGCTGTAACAGGAACCATGACCCTTACAGGGATAATGATGACCTGGATATTTTATTTAAGAGGCAAAAAACACCTTGCCTTTATTTCATCTCTGGTGACCCTTATAGATATTACTTATCTCCTCTCAAACAGTTACAAGATACCCCACGGAGGGTACTGGTCGATCATTATAGGCGCCATCCCCTTTATAGTAATCATGATCTATACAAGGGGACAGAAGGTGCTTTACAGAAACCTTAAGCCAATACCATTGGAGAAATTTCTCGAAAGATATTCTCTTGCATATGCAACAAGAAATAAGCTGCAGGGAACCGCCCTTTTCTTTTTAAAAGATCCCCAGGAGATCCCGCCTTTCATGATCCGGAGCATGTTTATTAACAACATACTCTATGAGAATAATATTCTTGTTACTATCATAAAACGTGACGACCCCTTTGGAGTAACAGGGTTTTTCAAGGAAAAACTCGCAAACGGTCTCAGTGTATTCGAGATCCAGACCGGTTACATGGAAATCCCTGATGTTGAGGAGATACTGAAGGAGGCAGGGATAGAGGAACATACTATTTTTTATGGCCTTGAAGACATTGTCACTGACAATATAATCTGGAAAATATTCTCGATTATCAAACGGCTGAACCCTTCGTTCGTCCAGTTTTATAAACTTCCTGCCCATAAATTGCACGGAGTGATGACAAGGGTGGAAATGTGACGAAGAAATTCAATCAGGTTCTGCTATACTTTTTTTATGAAGAACCAGGAGATAGCACGGGTTTTTAATGACATTGCAGATCTGCTTGAAATCAAGGGTGAAAACCCTTTCAGGATACGGGCATACAGGAGGGCGGCGCTCAACATTGAAGGACTGTCGAACGATGTCTCACAGACACCAAGAGAAGAGCTTTTGAAGATCCCCGGCATCGGACAGGACCTTGCAGGCAAGATTGAGGAATATAGTAAAACCGCACGCATACAGGCATACGAAGATTTGAAAAAGGAGATCCCCGGGGGGCTGAGCATCCTTCTCTCTGTTCCCAGCCTCGGTCCAAAGACTGCAAAACTCCTCTTCGATCAACTGCATATAACGAACCTGGAAGAACTTGAACGATTCGCGAAAGAACATAAACTCAGCGGGCTGCCGGGAATAAAGGAAAAGACAGAAGAAAATATCATCAAGGGGATTGAAATGCTGAAGCGGGGGATGGAACGGCAGCCATTGGGAAGAGTGCTGCCCATAGCAAATGACATCCTCGAACAGATCAGGAAAAATCCTTCTGTCCGGAAACTGACCGTAGCAGGGAGTATCCGGCGATGGAAGGATACGATAAAAGATATCGATATCCTTGCAACTTCTGAAGACCCCAAATCAGTAATGGGCACGTTTGTGCATCTCCCGCAGGTGAAAGAAGTGCTTATGCACGGACCGACGAAATCGAGTGTAATCATTCAGGAGGGATTGCAGGTGGACCTCCGGGTTGTTGAAGAGAACAGCTTCGGCGCTGCACTCGCCTATTTCACCGGGAGCAAAGAGCATAACATACGCCTGAGAGAGATGGCGGTGAAGGATGGGTTGAAAATCAACGAATACGGGATTTTCAGAGAGAGAGACAATAAAAAACTCGGTGGAGCAAGGGAGGAAGATGTCTATAAAATCCTCGGTCTTCCCTATATCCCCCCTGAATTGCGGGAGGACTCCGGGGAGATAGAAGCTGCGCTGGTGGGAAAACTGCCGAAGCTTGTGGAACTCAAGGATATAAAGGGAGATCTCCATGTCCATACGAAACGGAGTGACGGAAGTCACGATTTTGACGAATTGATCGAAGCAGCGCGGAAGCGGGGCTATGAATATATCGCGATAACTGATCATTCCAAAGGCCTCGGGATAGCACATGGATTGAGTCCGGAACGCCTGATAGAGGAGAAAAAGGAAATCGATGCATTGAATAAACGACTGAAAGGGTTCAGGCTGCTCACAGGAACCGAGGTAGACATCAGAAGCAACGGAGAGATCGATTTCCCGGATGAAGTACTCAGGATACTTGATATAGTTGTTGCCTCAATTCATTCGGGGTTCCGTCAGTCCAGGGAACAGATCACCGGAAGGCTTATTGCAGCCATGAAGAACCCTTATGTAACTGTCATTGCCCATCCTACGGGCAGACTTATTGGAGAGCGCGACCCCTACGATGTGGATATGGACGAAATTTTTAAAGTGGCGACGGAAACAGGCACGGCGATAGAAATCAATGCATATCCGCTCAGGCTGGATCTGAATGACATCTATACAAAAAAAGCCGGGGAAATGGGGATTCCTATCGTGATCAGTACAGATACGCATGTCACAAACCAGTTCGAGTATATGGAATACGGCGTATCTATTGCGAGACGGGGCTGGCTCGAAAAGAGCGGTGTTCTCAATACCCTGAGTTATACGTCACTTATAAAGGCACTGAAGAAAAAAAATGTCAGTAAAAAATCTTAAGATATTTTTAGACTTTTATTTGTTCTTTTGCGATAATAATGTGAAATGAAAAAAGAAGTTGTTGTTTTTGAGACAGATCCAAATGTCCTGAAATTTCTCAAGTCCTTTTTTAAGGGAAGGGACGAGTACGCGGTTTCCTTTATGAAAAGAGACAGTGATGCACTCCGGAAAAAATTAGCAAAGACGGAGCCCGATGTCCTTATCGTCAGCAGTCCGGAGGGACTCAAACATATCAAGACTGATGAAGTAAAATGTCCGATTGTTGCTATCGTAACACTGGATAAGACGAAAGGTATCCGTACCATTATCGATTCGGATGTCGAATGCTATTTATTGAGTCCTTTCCATAAGGATGAACTCGATAATAAACTCAGACTGGCGACACGACAACGAAGCTGGCTCGATATTCTCAATAAAGAAAAAGAAGATCTGCAGGCGATTGCGGAGCTGGCCGATCTGGTTTCTTCAACACTCAATCCCAAACAGGTGCTCGATATCATTGTCAGAAAGATATCAGAGACCATTAACCTGAAACGGTGTTCATTCTTCAGCATTGGTATCGGCAAACAGAAATATGCAGAGGTAATGTCCTCTTCTGACAGTATCGGCACACAGAAAATAAAGGTTGACCTGAAGAAGTACCCGGAGATACGAAAAGCCCTCTCTTCGCGGAAAACTATCATAGTCAAGAATGCCCAGAAAGACCCCCTGATGAAAGAAGTGAAGAGTCTGATAGCGCCCCTGAATATACGGAGCATAATTGCTGTGCCGGTTATATTTCGCGATGAGGTCATCGGCACACTGGTGCTCAGTACGACAAAGGCAGGCCAGTCCTTCAAAAAACGGGAGATACGGTTATTCGTGGCACTTGCTAATGCTTCTGCCAATGCTCTCTATAATGCATTCCTCTATGAACACCTCGATAGAGAAAAGACAATGCTTGAAAAGCTCGCCATCACCGATTATCTGACCGGAATTTATAACGTGCGGTATTTTTATAACAGGCTTGAAGAAGAATTCAGCAGGGCTGAAAGATATAAACTCCCCTTAAGCTGCATCATGTTTGATATCGATTACTTTAAAAAAATCAATGACACCTTCGGACACAGGATCGGTGATATTGTGCTCCGGGAATTTGCTCAGCTTGTAAGAAGTTACACGAGAAAATCGGATATATTCGCCAGATACGGTGGTGAGGAATTTATTATGCTTCTCCCTCAGACAGAACAGAAAGGGGCTATTACCGAAGCTGAAAGAATCAGAAAAGCTGTCGTTGAGCACTCTTTTCATGCGAAAGAAGCAAATATCAGGATAACGCTTAGTGCGGGCATTGCTTCCCTTCCCCATGACAGGATTAAAAATTATGATGAACTGATTCATTGTGCCGATACAGCCATGTTCGAGGCAAAGCAAAAAGGCCGCAATTCCGTCGTCGTGTATTCTTTACAGTAATTAACACCTCCTCTAATCTGGTAAAATAAATCGTGGAAATTATCACTTCACATATGAACGCCGATTTTGATTCCCTTGCGTCCATGGTCGCTGCAAAAAAGTTGTATCCTGATGCCGTCATCGTTTTCCCCGGTTCTCAGGAAAAGAAACTACGGGACTTTCTCGCAATGTTTGATCCTGTAGAAATCAAACGTATAAAAGACATCGACCTTTCCGGGGTAACCAAACTGATTATTGTCGATACCAAAATACCGGCCAGGATTGGTCCGCTTGCAGAACTCCTTGCGCGGAAGGATATGAAAATTCATATTTATGACCATCACCCCTTCAGCAAAGGGGATATCAGGGGCGAGGTGGAGAAGATTGAGAGTGTCGGCGCCACGGCGACCATATTTACCGAGATCCTGAAGAACAGAAAACGGCATCCGACGCCGATTGAAGCAACAATACTGGCTCTTGGTATCTATGAGGAAACGGGATGTTTCCTTTTCCCGTCAACCACTGAACGGGATCTCCTCGCCACATCCTATCTCCTGAAAAGGGGTGCAAACCTGAATATCGTATCGAGTTTCATCAAAATGGAGCTGAGTATAGAGGAACTCGACATCCTGAACAGGCTTGTTCAGTCGTCGAAAGAATTTGTGATACGGGGGATACAGATTAAAGTGGCAAAGGCTGCCTCCGAACAGTATCTCGGTGACGCAGCCCATCTTGCACACCGCTTGATAGATATGGATGACATCGACGCTGTGATCGTACTCCTTGCGATGGAGGGGAAAATACTGCTGGTAGCCAGGAGCAAGGTGCCTGAACTGGATGTATCGAAGATTATGAAGGAATTCGGTGGCGGGGGACACCCAACGGCAGCTTCAGCTACTGTGAAAGAGGCGACACTCGAAGGAGTTGAAGACAGGCTTTTGGAGATCATCAATGAGAGTGTAAAGCCGGGCAAGGTTGCATCGGATATCATGACACGCCCGGTTATCACGATTCAGGGCGATGTTTCGATCAAGGAGGCAGAGGCGCTGATGACCCGCTATGGGGTGAATGTGCTCCCGGTGCTGAAAGAGGAACAATACACCGGACTGGTCTCCCGTGAATTTGTTGAAAAAGCACTCTACCATGGTTTCGGAAAAAGCAGGGTAATGGAATTTGCAACGACCGATGCCATGACCGTGACTCCCGACAGTCCAATCAGGGAGATCGAACGGATGATGATCGAGCAGAACCAGAGATTCATGCCGGTTGTTGAAGGCGGCAGGATTGTAGGGGCGATCACACGGACTGACCTGCTCCGCACTCTCTATGAAGAATTTTTAAGACGACGAAGGATCGAAGAGACAATCACAAAAGAAAAACAGACGATTGGAAGGAATCTTTCTTCCTGGCTGAAAGAACGCTTCCCGGCAAATGTCTACAACCTGCTGAAACTTGCCGGCGAGGTATCAGAAGAGCAGGGCTTCAACGCCTATCTTGTAGGAGGCTCTGTAAGGGATCTGCTCCGGAGTGAGGAAAACCTTGATATAGATGTTGTGATAGAAGGAGACGGTATTTCCTTTGCGAAGATATTTGGTGAACAGTTACACGCAAAGGTGAGAACACATCAGAAGTTTGGTACTGCCCAGATATTCATAAACGGGACAAAGCTTGATGTAGCAACGGCGAGGACCGAATACTATGAATCTCCGGCAGCGCTCCCGAAGGTCGAGATATCATCTATAAAAAAAGACCTTTACCGGAGAGACTTTACCATCAATACGCTTGCAGTGAAACTGAACCCAAAAGACTTCGGCCTCCTTATAGATTTTTTCGGGGGCCAGAGAGATCTTCGTGAAAAAACGCTCAGGGTGCTCCATAACCTCAGTTTTGTGGAAGACCCAACACGGGCTTTCAGGGCAGTCAGATTCTCAGAACGCTTCGGTTTTAAAATCGGGAAGCATACCGAAAATCTTATCAGGTCTACGATCGAAATGAACCTTTTCGAAAAACTCTCCGGGCCAAGACTGTACGAGGAACTCCTCCTCTCTTTTCAGGAGACTGAGCCGATCAAGACCCTGAAACGACTCTCCGATTTTGGTCTCTTAAAGGTTATCCATCCCCGTCTGATTTTTACCGAAGAACTCGAAGCGACGCTCAAATCCTTACAGGAAACCCTGTCATGGTTTAATCTCCTCTTCCTTGAAGAGAGAACAGACCGGGGAATACTTTACCTTATGGCGTTGTTTTCAGAGCTGAAAGAAGAGGAGGTAAAAAATGTGCTCGAAAGACTCACACCACCCCCGAGAGCAACAGGAATCATAACCAAAGGATTGTCTCAGGCAAGGGATATCCTGAGAAGGCTTCCCTTTGATAATCCGGTAGAAACATATATATTGCTGAATAGTCTCAATCTTGAGACCGTGCTCTTTCTTATGGCTTTGAGCAAAGACAGAAAGAAGCAGAAGGTGATATCTCATTATCTTACAGAATTGAGGAATATCAGGACGATTCTCACAGGGAAAGATTTAAGGAAAATGGGAATTCCCCCCGGGCCCCTCTATTCAAAGATTCTTAAGGAACTCCTTGAGGAGAAACTCAGAGGGCATCTGAAATCACGTGAGGACGAAGAGCGTTTTGTCAAATCCAGGATTTGAGGCCGCCAAATTTTTTCATTGGTGGTGTTATTTTTTCAGTGATTTGCCGATCCTTTTTTCGATGGATTTCACTTTCTGATTGATACGGTCCGGTTTCCCTTTTCTGTCATCAATCGTAATTGTTGTCACTGCCCTTTCGCCTTTTCTCATAACAGCCCCGTGGCACTTCTTCACGAGTTTCATAATCTCATCCCATTCGCCTTCCACAACGGTGCCCATGGGATTCACTTTATAGGGGAGTCCACTGGCGTCGACAATTTTCAATACCTCGGCAAGATACACTCCAAGGCTGCTGCCCATACCGATGGGAACAACGCTGAATTCTACAAGCATGACCCCTCCTTTTCGCCGGATACAGCATTATATGAAGGTTTCTAAAAGAGAAGGGGCAACGACAACTTGCCCCTTCTCATGGTATAAAGACATGCAAATTTATTTAACGGCGTCTTTCAGAGCTTTTCCTGAGGTGAATTTCGGGATCTTTGCTGCGGGAATGGTAATGACCTCACCAGTTCTCGGATTGCGACCTTTCCTGGCTTTTCTTTTGGATACCGAGAAAGTGCCGAAGCCGACGAGCGTCACTTTCTGGCCCTTTTTCATGGCGGATCTGATAGCGTTTAATGTGGAATCCAGTGCCCGGGATGCATCTGCCTTGCTTAACCCAGTGCCTGATGCGATCTTGTCGATCAATTCTGCTTTTGTCATCTAATTTTCCCCCCTTTCATTATTAAGATTATGGATAAATGTGCAAGGTAATAAATGATGAGATAACAGTATCAAGGAAGAAATCCTTTTGTCAAGCCAAAAATGCAG
>WSSedA1B3DRAFT_1000509_pt1 | contig 11142 bp, 8 predicted proteins | sample WetSurSiteA1Bulk_FD_9468 | JGI IMG/M metagenome (IMG submission 9468)
AGGGAAAACAACCATAGCAAAAGGCATCGCACATTCGATCGGTATTGAAGAAAGGGATATAGTCAGTGCAAGTTTTACGATCATTGCAGAATATCGGTCAGATCCGCCTTTTGTTCATATAGACCTGTACCGCATCAATACAGATGCTGAACTGGAGGATATAGGACTCGGAGAGGTTATCGGAGGACGGAATATTGCAGTCATGGAATGGGCGGAAAAAGCCGCTCAGTGGTTGCCCGATGACGTGATACAAATAACCTTGAAACCCCTCAATGAAGATGAGAGGGAAATAACGGTGGAAGGGCTGCATGAAAAAGATAGGAATTGTCGGTAAGAGCGGAAAATCAGAGCCGGCAGAAATAATCCGGGAATTTGTTCCGTGGCTTCTTGAACAGGGTTGTGAAGTCTACGTTGACAGCGAGACTGCTTCCCTTGCAGGCATTGATGGGTATCCGCGTTCAGAGATACCTTCATTGGCTGATGTAATCATTGTGCTGGGGGGAGATGGCACTATGATCAGTGTGGCAAGGCTCATCGGGGATAGAAACGTACCCATTCTCGGTGTCAATATCGGGGGCCTCGGTTTTCTTACTGCCGTTCAGAAGGAAGAATTGCGTGATGCAATGAAAAAGGTGTTGACCGATAACTGTCCCACCGAAGAGCGGATGATGCTTTCAGTCTGTGTATCCAGACACAGTGAATGTATTGCAGAGTATGTGGTCATGAACGATGTGGTGGTGAATAAAGGTGCTCTTGCCCGGATTATAGACCTTGAGACATATGTAAACCATACCTATATAGCAACCTTCAAGGCTGACGGTCTTATCGTATCCACGCCGACAGGGTCGACTGCATATGCATTGTCTGCGGGAGGACCTATTCTCTATCCCACTCTGAACAGTATTATTCTTGCTCCCATCTGTCCTCATACCCTTACCAACAGACCGATCGTGCTTCCCGATGATATTGTCATAGAAGTATTCCTTAAATCACGGAACGAGGATGTATTCCTGACGCTCGATGGCCAGGTAGGCTTTTCATTGAAGGTGAATGATATTATTAAAGTCAGGAAATCTTCGTTCAAAACGAAACTTTTCATCCCCTGCGAAAAGGACTATTTTCATATTTTAAGGACAAAGTTGAAGTGGGGAGAACGGTAAAAGAGAAAAGTTGAAAGTGAGTAGTGAACAGTTGAGAAAAACAGATTTGTTAGATACCTTAAAAAAAAGCATTACATTTTACCAGACCTTAGGATTTGAAAATCTGCCTATTCAGTTGGCAATCAGCAATCAGCAATCAGCAATAAAGGGAGTGGGAAAAGGCCAAAGTATGTATGAAAAAACATTCCTCCTTGAAAAGTTACGGGAGGAGATCGGTGACTGCAAGCGGTGCAAGCTTTCGGGAAAGAGAACCAACATAGTTTTCGGAGAGGGAAATCCTGATGCAAAGATTATGTTTATAGGAGAAGCACCGGGCAGGGAGGAAGATCTTCAGGGAAGACCGTTTGTCGGTGATGCAGGCATGGTTCTTACGCGTCTCATCAACAAAATGGGATTCAAACGGGAGGAAGTATACATTGCAAACATCGTGAAATGCAGACCGCCGATGAACCGTGACCCGGAAATAGATGAAATTACAGCATGCAGGAAGTTCCTTGAGAGACAGATTGCGATAATCCGGCCAATAGTCATCATGTCACTCGGAAGGATATCCACCTCCACGCTTATCGGGAATCCTGCGTTGAAGATTTCGGCAGTACGGGGGAAATTCTTTGAATACAAAGGAGTGCCTGTTATGCCGACGTTTCACCCGGCGTATCTCATACGGAATCCCAAAGAGAAATGGCTTACCTGGAACGATGCACTCAAAGTTCTGGAAAAACTTAGGGGAAAAACCGGGGGCGAAGCGGTCAGTCCGGAAATATGAAGCGTCATGCTCCTTTAACACAACGCTCTTTGCCTGAAAGGATACACTGGTCCAAGAGGAAAGAGAGTTCCGCATGCAACTGAAAAAATATGCAATAGTGACAATTGTTCTCTCTGTGTTTTTCTCAATGAATTTTGCGCTTCAGATCACACCTTCTTTCGCTCTTATTGTTGACCGGATACTGGCAACAGTGAACGATGAGATTATTACGTATGCGGATTATGTCAGATTTACCGGGAAAAGTATGAATATGACAGATCAGGATTGGGTCGATGAAGAGTTACTGCGGAGATTAATAGAGGACAGGATGATTCTCTCCGAGGCGAAAAAAAAAGGTATCCAGACAAGTGAAGAAGAGATAGATAAGGCTCTTGAAGAGTTTCAGAAAGAACAGGGATTGTCCCGCGAAGATCTTGAGAAAGGCCTTAAAGAAGAAGGGCTGACACTCCGGATGTACAGGAACAGCATGAGGGAGAAAATTACTCTCTCAAAGCTTGTTCACGATGAAGTTGATGCAAAGGTATTTGTTGCAGAGAAAGAGATCGAAGACTATTTTAATTCGCATAAACAGGAATTTCTGGTTGCCTCCGAGACAAGAGAGGTAAGAGCGATTTTTATCAGAATGAGAGAGGGGGCACCGGTTACCGAATTGACTGATCTCAAACGGAGGACTCTTGAGATCGTTTCCCGGTTGAAGCGCGGTGAAGATTTTGACGACCTTGTAGAAAAATATTCAGATGAACCGCTGAAAAGTCTTGGAGGCGTACTGGGAACATTTAAACGGGGGACGCTGGTTTCCACTCTGGATGAAAAGGCATTCACCATGAAGAAGGGAGAAATAAGCGATCCCCTCTGGGTTGCAGAAGGGGTGTATATCCTGAAGATCGTTAATGCAACTGATGAGACATATAAAACGCTTGATGAGGAAAAAAATGAAGTACGCAGCAAATTATTCAGACAGAAACATGAAAAATTATTCAAGGAATGGTTGAAAACGTTATGGGAAAAAACTTCGGTAACAATCAATCAGGGTTAATTCTCCTGCTCTTCCTGCTCGTCTTCCTCGTGGCTGCAGCAGGTGAGGATTCAGCAGGCCGTGAGGTTAAGCTTTTCAACAGAGGGTATGAATCGTATCTTTCATATCAGCCGGGAAAGGCTGTGGGGGAATTCACTTCTTTTCTTAAGGAATTCCCTGACAGTTCTGCACGGGATGCCGCACTCTACTGGCTTGGCAAGTCATATATGCAGATGAAGTCTTTTGGAGAGGCGAGAAGGGTTTTTCTGGAAATTAAACAGACTTTCCCCGGGAGTCCCTATCTGTCTCACGCAGAGAGCGAATTGACGATTATCAGCAGCTTAGAGGTTGATGCGCATATGGTGGCAGCATCCGAGCCTGAAACAAAGAATGAGTCTCCTGAGAAAAGATTGAAAGAAGCAGAAAAGAAGGGAAAGGTGCTGGAAAAGTCGTTGAAGGAGACTGCTGAAGAGCGCGAGAGGTTGAGGGCACAGCTCAATGAAGAAGAGAAAAGAACAGAATCTCTTCTGGAACAAGTGAAGCAACTTGAGAAAAAAGAGAAGACTTTGAATGAGGTTGCCGGGGAAAGAGATGAACTGCGAAGAAAGTATGATGAGGAGAAGAACAGGATTAGGGAACTCGAAATAAAAGCCAAAACCCGTGAAGATGATGCAAACAAGATACGTTTGGGAGAACAAGAACTTACAGAGGCCGTCAAAGAGAAAGATTCCCTTAAGAGGCAACTCGACGATGAGCGAAAAACAAGTGCGGACATGGTGGCAAGAATAAAAGAAATTGAAAAGGAAGGGAGATCAACCAGAGACCTTATTGAAGAGAGAGATACCCTGAGCAAGATGCTGGGGGAGGAGAGAAAGAAAGCAGAAGACCTCCTGATAAGAATAAAGGAACTGGGAAAAACAGAAGAAGTGATAGCTCAGATGTCTCAGGAAAAAGAGCAACTCATAAGACAAATCGAGGAGGGGAAAAGGAAACAGGAAGAATTAGAGGGGAAAATAAAACAGACTCATGATACAGAAGAAATGTTGTCAAAGGCTGAACAAGATATTCCTTTGCTGATAAGTGAGAAAGATGCCCTGAGCAGAAATTTGGATGAGGAGAAACAGAAAACAGCCTTGCTTTTGTCGAGAATAAAAGAACTTGAAGCAAAGGAAAATCTTGTAGCAGACATTATATATGAGAGAGATACCCTGAAGGTTCAGGTTGAAGAACAGCAAAGAATGATACAAGATTTTCAGAACAGACCCGGAACCACCGGGATAGAAGAAAAACCGCTTGCTGTGACACTTCCGGTACATGAAGAAGTGAAACAACCGGAAGAGGCAAAGAAGGAAGAAGAGCAAAGAGAGCCTCGCAGAGAAAGGGAACAAGGTGAAACAGAAGCATCAGGTGATTCCGTTCCCGCGGTATTGCATCAATTGGGAATTCAAGAAATCCCCTGGAGAAGCGGCAACAGCAAGGAAGATGAAGAAACTGAAAAAGTTCTCTATGAAAAGGCCAGAAGTCTGAATATCACCGGTGATGAAAAGACACTCAAAGACCTTGCCGTAAAGCACGGATTCAATGCAAAGCAGAAAGAGTATCTCAAACGCTATCTTGCGGTCAGTGAATATATTGACCGGCGATTGAAAAGTATGCCTGAGGAGGAAGTGATTGAATCGCTTGTGGTTACCTATGAAGAGGGGAACAGGTATACCAAAATTGTCCTTGCCACCGAACTTCAGGAAAATGCACGAAAAGGCGAACCTTTTGAAGAAATATACAAGTTGTATCCGGACATGATGGTTTACAAAATCGTCCCGTCTCAACAACTGGAAAAGCATATCAGGGATAAGATCAGCAGCCTGGCCCACGGAGAGGTTGGGGTAATCTGGTCGGAAGACGGCTATATGATTTTGAAGCCCTCTTTAATAAAATTGTCTTATGAACCTTTTAACAATGTTACTCCGGAAACAAAAGAGAGAATAAAAACCCTTGTCAATGAGTGGGTTCAGGAACTGAAATCACCCTGATCACCGTATCAGAAGATGAATAGCATACCGCGCAGGAGAGCAATAATATGAAAACAACAGGAGAGAGATTTGCGAATCTCCCTGAGGAATTATCGGGACTTGCAGATATTGCCTATAACCTGTGGTGGAGCTGGCATCCGTCGGCAAGGATGCTTTTTAAACTCTTAAACAGGGTTGTCTGGAAGGAGAGCGGCCACAACCCGGTAAAAATGGTAAAAACTCTCCCCCCGGAAACCCTCAGAAATGCTGTAAGGAACGATGAATATATGCGTCATTATGACGTTGTTGTTGCACGGTTTCGTGAAGATATCCAGACCAGGGTTTGCTGGTTTGAAGCAAACATCAAGGGCCAGGGGTGCCTGCCGATTGCGTATTTTTCTGCCGAATATGGTCTTCACCACTCCCTTCCGTTTTATGCAGGCGGGCTTGGATTTTTAGCCGGCGATTACATCAAGGAATGCAGCGATCTTGGTGTGCCCATGATTGCTGTCGGATTTATGTATCCCGAAGGGTATCTGCGTCAGCAAATCCGTATGGATGGATGGCAGGACGATGTTGATGAAGTACTAGACAGGGATGCTGCGCCTATAGAGAGGGTATTGAATGAGACAGGCGAGCAGTTGCTTGTGAAAGTCCCTTTCATGGATCCTCCTGTATATGTCGCTGTATGGAAGGTGGACGTCGGCAAGATCCCCCTTTATTTAATGGATACCGATATAGACCTGAATAACCCGTGGAACCGGAAAATAAGCGCACATCTGTATATTGGTGACATTGAGCAACGACTGCGTCAGGAGATAGTACTCGGTATCGGTGGTATCGCAGTATTGAAAACCCTGGGGATAAAGCATTCTGTTCTGCACTTAAATGAAGGCCATCCTGCCTTTGCATTACTGGAGCGCGTCAGGGAAAGGGTCGAAGAAGGGATGAATTTTCAAAATGCAGTGGAACAAGTTCGTGCTACAACAATTTTTACTACTCATACTCCTGTGCCGGCGGGGCATGATGTATTCCCGTTCCATTTCATGGATAAGTATTTCAGCCACTGCTATCCGTTTCTGGGGTTGCAACGTGATGATTTCCTGCAGTTAGGAATTCATCCAGAGGAACCTGCCGCAGGATTCAACATGACTGCCTTAGCTTTGAGGTTGTCGAGCTATGCGAACGGTGTGAGCAAAAAGCACGGTGAGGTAACACGTCGCATGTGGCAGCCCCTCTGGCCCGGCAGGAAGGAAGAAGAGGTGCCTGTCGGTCACATCACGAATGGGATACATGTGCCGACGTGGATAGAACCGAAGATGGAACTTCTTTTCAACCAATATCTCGGGCCGAAGTGGCTGGAAGATCATGACAATACGGTAGTATGGGAACTAGTTAATGATATACCAAACGCTGAATTATGGAGGATTCATTCCTGGCTCAAGATAAAGCTTTTAAACTTTATCCGCGAGAAGGCACGGGTACGGTGGAGTGAAAACAGGTCCAATCTGGTCAATATCATTTCCGGAGGTATTCTTCTCGATCCGACGACCCTGACCATTGGTTTTGCCCGGAGGTTTGCATCATATAAGAGAGCAGACCTCATTTTTAAAGATCTTGAAAGGCTTGCCAAAATCCTGAGTCAGAGGTGGCTGCCCGTCCAGATAATTTTTGCCGGGAAAGCTCATCCTTCCGATGATGAAGGGAAGAGAATACTGCAGCATATATTTGCTCTTGCCCATGAACCTTCACTGGGTGGAAGGATCGCTTTTGTCGAGAACTATGACGAACAGCTGGCACAATACATGGTACACGGGGTTGACCTCTGGCTCAATAATCCGATACCGCCTCTTGAAGCATGCGGAACGAGCGGGATGAAAGCATCATTAAACGGAGTCCTTCAGTTAAGTATTCTTGATGGTTGGTGGAGAGAAGGCTTTAACGGAAAAAATGGATGGGCTTTCGAGGGGAAAGGGAATAATGAAGATGCTGAGGCTCTCTATACTATCCTTGAAAGAGAGATAGTACCTTTATATTATGTTCTTGATGACAATGGTGTACCAAACGGTTGGGTGGAGGTGATGAAAGAGTCGATAAAAAGTATAGGGGCTCTCTTCAGTACACGGCGAATGGCCAAGGAATATGCACTGAACTATTATCAAAATGCATTGAAATCAGCCTGACAGGAGAGAAAATTACGCGTCTCCCTTAGCTATCTCTGTCCCCTCTGAGACGAAACGGAAAAATTTGCAGAGCATATCGAACAATACAATTACAGCGAGTAAAGCCATCAGAAATACGAGATAAGCGTCGATTTTGAATGTAAGCGCTTCAACCGGTGACAGAGCTGAAGCAGCTTTGTTCATGAAAATCCAGATCAGTTGCCATGATGCTGTGAGGGTTGTGGTGAACATGAAAACCATTGGAATGAATGTTACCCATGCATATTTCAGCTTGCCTGATTTGACAATGATAATGGTGCCGACTCCAAAAGCAATTGCTGCAAGAAGCTGGTTTGCAACGCCGAACATCGGCCATATGGTTGAAATGTTCCCCGAGTAAATGAGATATGACCATGCACTTACAACAAGAACACTTGCAACGATATTGCCGGGAAGCCATCCTGTTTTGGCCAATGGTTTGTATACTTTGCTCCCGAGTTCCTGGAGAAGGAACCTTGCAACCCTTGTGCCGGTGTCCACAGTAGTGAGAATAAACAAGGCTTCGAACATGAGTGCGAAATTGTACCAATAAGGCATGAGCCCTTTCATACCAGGGATTCCCGACAAAATTGAAGCCATGCCGACAGCAAGTGAAACTGCGCCTCCCGGCCTTCCCGCAACATCGGTGCCGACTGTTTTTGAAAATTCCTCCACCCTTTCAACAGGGAACCCCAGAGCGGCAATGGCACCAAAGGAGAGATTGGTATTGATTGCAAAATAGTCGCCGGGGAGGAGAATGGTGGCGGCGATGAGCGCTATGACGGCTACAAAACCTTCAACCAGCATGGCTCCGAAACCGATTGGAACAATATCCCTCTCATTCATAAGCATCTTCGGTGTTGTGCCAGAGGAAATAAGGGCATGGAATCCTGATACAGCCCCACAGGCTATGGTAATAAACATGAAAGGGAATAATGTACCCGGTATGATCGGTCCTCCGCCGTTTACAAATTGAGTCACGGCAGGCATCCGGATATCCGGCGCTATGACGATAACTCCAAGCGCAAGCAGGAAGACAGTGCCGATTTTCATGTACGTAGAAAGATAATCCCTTGGACAGAGGAGCATCCAGACAGGAAGGACTGAGGCGATAAAGCCATATGTTGCAATAGAGAATACGAGGCTGTTTTTTGAAAGATTAAAAAATGGCTCAAGGAAAGAACCCGGTATATAATGACCTGTGAATACTGCAATAAGGAGCATGAAAACGCCGATTATACTCATCTCGGCAATCTTGCCCGGTCGGATGCGGTAAAGGTAGATGCCCATGAAGAATGCGATAGGAATTGTAAAAGCGATAGTGAATGTGCCCCATGGGCTTTTTGACAGGGCATTCACTACTGCAAGACCGAGACCTGCGAGGGCGACAATAATAATAAACAGGATTGCGACTGCAGCAGCGAAACCTCCGACAGGGCCTATTTCATCCCGTGCGATTTCAGCAAGAGAACGACCGTTCCTTCGTATTGAAGCGAAGAGGATCACCATATCGTGAACAGCGCCTCCAAAGGCAGATCCGATGAGTATCCACAGAAAGCCCGGAAGATAGCCGAACTGCGCAGCAAGCATTGGCCCTATCAGCGGTCCTGCTCCTGCTATTGCCGCAAAGTGATGACCGAACAGAATCCATCGGTTTGTAGGGTGATAGTCGATGCCGTCGTAGAGTTTTTTTGCTGGTGTTGTTCGCTCTTCATCAAGGACAAGAACTTTTGCAGCGAGAAATGAAGCATAAAACCTGTAAGTTATGACATAGAAACATCCGGCAGCGACAACAAGCCACAGGGCATTCACTTTCTCAGACGGACTGATAATACCTGTGACTACTGCAAGTGAGAATGCTGCAGCGAGTGAGACCAGTATCCAGATAATTTTTTTTACCATCATCTTTTTCTGATTTTACCATGCACAACAAAGAAACTTCAGGAGGGTTCATGCTCAAATTCAAAACTTTCCTGCAAAAAACAAAGGAACGTATAGTTGTCCGCAATATATAAAGAACAGGATATGGCTCAATTTCCGAACCAAAATAAACTTTCTTTGAGAATGATTGTAGCTTTATCTGACTTGACTGTTTGTATACAATTCAGAACTGAGGCTTCCGCTTCGTCTCCAGCCTCATCGAGACTACCCGTGATTTTGCTTCAGAAATTGAGCCATATCCTGTTCTCTCCGGAGGCTTGAATAATTTATGTTGTAAAGATGTGACAAGAACTCTTTTTTGATGTAAAATCATTGGTATGAAAACGTTTGAGGAGGTCATTGCATTCCATGGTCATGCCTGTCCCGGCCTTGCACTGGGATACAGGGTTTCACTCCTTGCCGTCAAAGAGTTAGGTGAAAGGGCCTCGGATGAGGAACTGGTTGCAATTGTTGAGAACGATTCCTGTGCTGTTGATGCCGTGCAGGTTGTTACCGGGTGTACCTTTGGCAAGGGGAACCTCATTTTCAGAGATTACGGAAAACAGGTTTATACGTTCATCAAGAGACCCGGCGGTAAGGGAATCAGGATATCGGTTGATTTTCTTCCCCCTGAAGAGACTGACGAAGAAAAAAGAATGTGGGAACGATACAGCAAAGGGGACAGGTCCGTCAGGGTTCTTAGGGCAGTCCATGCACGAAAAACGAAGAAGATGGATATGATATTGCACGCAAAAGATGAAGATTTGTTTCGCCTATCAAGAAAAAAGATGATTTTGCCTGATGAGGCGGAAATATATCCAAGCATCAGGTGTGCACTCTGTAATGAAAAAGTTATGGAGGCAAGGGCGAGAGTAAGGAACGGGAAGATAGTCTGTATTCCGTGTTCTGAGAAGAGGTAGAGTTATTTCCAGGATGTCAGGCAGAAGAGCAGGCGGAAAAAACATTGAAGACAGGAGCTACGGGATGAAAGATATCATTACCAAGGCAGAGATATTGCTCGAAGCGCTTCCGTACATCAGGAATTTTTTTGGAAAAACCTTTGTTATCAAATACGGCGGAGCAGCGCAGGTGAAGGAGGAACTCAAAGAGTCCTTTGCCAAAGATATTGTCATGCTCAATTTCATTGGTATCAAAACTGTCATTGTACATGGCGGCGGACCGAAAATTTCGGATACCATGGAAAAGATGGGCAAGAAACCATCCTTTATACAAGGACAACGTGTTACCGATGCTGAGACAATGGATATCGTGGAGATGGTACTCGGAGGGCTCGTGAATAAAGAGATTGTTTCATTGATAAACAGTCACGGGGGCAAAGCGGTAGGGTTGAGCGGGAAAGACGGGGGATTGATACAGGCGAAAAAGAAATTAATCAGGAAATCTGCTGCAACGGGATCAGAAGAGATAATCGATATCGGTCTCGTCGGAGAGGTAGTGAATGTCAATCCCCATCTTCTGAACACGCTGGTACACGAAGGATTTATCCCTGTTATTTCTCCTATTGGTGTTGGTCCCGAGGGGCAATCATTAAATATCAACGCTGATTATGTAGCTGCCGCAATAGCTTCTGCTCTTCAGTCCGAGAAATTTATTCTTCTCACCGATGTGCCCGGAATTATGGATAAAAAGAATACCATCGTCTCAACGGCAACAAAACAAAAGATCAAAAAGATGCTGTCGGACGGGATTATTTCCGGCGGGATGATCCCGAAGGTGCAATCCTGTCTCAGGGCTGTTGAGGGAGGTGTGGTGAAGACTCATATTATCGACGGCCGGGTATCACACTGTATGCTGCTCGAGATTTTTACGAAACAGGGAATCGGAACAGAGATACAGGCTTAGCTCGCTTTCCATAATGCGCAGGAAAAAATCTATCAAAAACAAGCTCGTAGTGCCTGTAATTTGTGGTATCATTGCCCTTTTTGTTTCTACGCTTTTCTTCCCTGATATATCGAGTCTGAAAAAAGAAAACCCCGGGAAAACATCTTTCATGGAATACCGGGAGAAGGAGTGGAAGCGGGAGGGGAAGAAGTACGGGGTTCAACAAAAA
>WSSedA1B3DRAFT_1000510_pt1 | contig 11132 bp, 8 predicted proteins | sample WetSurSiteA1Bulk_FD_9468 | JGI IMG/M metagenome (IMG submission 9468)
ATCCAAAAGCCCCGAAACAATTGCTGATCAGACCGCATGCCCTTGGAATTGACTATAACACGAATGGAATTACGTTAACCGCAACTGTTACGCCCTTTGATAATGCAATACAATTAAATGTGTGGGAAAAATATCCGCTTATCCCATCGGGTGAAAGGCAAATTATAAATATTGCAGCAATCCAAAATGATGCACCAATGAGTAATGTTAAATTATCGTTGCTGGTTACACAACCTGAAGGGATAGTAAAAAGCTACCAGTTAAATCCGACTGGAGATGGGGGAGAGACGAGTATCGAACTCGATCCAATTAATGGGCCAAATGGGACTATCATACAATATGAAGTATGTGTTGTTGATGCGATTACCCCACAAATTTGCTTTCTGAGAAGTTACACTATTTGGAATCAATAGCGAGTGATTGGAATTATTTGCTGCTGAAAAGTCAAGCATTATTCCTGGGCAGCTTTGATCACTTCAGCAGGAAGGTGAGATAAATCAATTGAATCCTCATCGCAAAAAAGCATTGCTCGTTCCATGACATTTCGCAATTCCCGGATGTTTCCAGGCCAAGAGTGATTAATCAAAGCCTGCATAGCTCGTGGAGTTACATCTTGAATATTTACACCCAATCGCTGGTTATTTTGGCGTATGAAAAGTCCGACCAATTCTGGAATATCATCTTTTCGATCTTTTAGGGGTGGGAGATGAAGATCCACTACTTTAAGACGGTAGTAAAGATCATGACGGAACTCACCTTTTTCCATTGCAGTGATCAGATTACGATTGGAGGCTGCAATGATTTGTACATCCACNTGTACCTCGACTGTTCCACCTACACGACGGAACCTTTGCTCTTCTATTGCGCGAAGTAATTTGGCTTGCATATCAAAAGGCATGGATGAAATTTCATCCAAAAACAAGATCCCTTGATCAGCAATTTCCATCAATCCTAATTTTCGCTTTTCTGCACTCGTGAAGGCACCTGCTTCATAACCAAAAAGTTCTGATTCAAGGACAGTGCTCTGTATTGCCGCACAGTTTATGGCAATAAAAGGTTTATTAGCGCGTGGACCCATTTGATGGATCGCATTGGCTAAGACCTCCTTGCCGGTACCAGTTTCACCTGTAATTAAAACCGAAACTGAGGCTGCAGCTGCGCGCTGTGCCTGATGGAGAACGAGCTGCATCGCAGGATTTACGCAAACCATCGAAGAGTATTCCTTACGTTGTGACTCGCGTAAGTGAACGAGTTCTCTGCGCATAGCCACGATTTCTTGGGCTCGTTGGATGGATTTTTCTAACGACGCAAGCTGTACTGGTTTTTGCAGAAAATCGTGAGCCCCGTTCTTCATTGCTTCAACAGCCATATCAATGTGGCCAAAAGCAGTGATGATTATTATCGGTGGGCGCATAGGTAGGTGCGCAGTCTCTCCAAGTAGTGTGGGTCCATATCCATCAGGTAACTCAACATCCAATAATACAATATCTGCACTACCTAATCTAAGTTGTTCACGAGCTTCAGCAAGAGATGCTGCTTCAATTACTTCATAACCTCGGTTTGTTAAAAAACCACCAATATTTAGACGGGCATTCACTTCATCGTCAACTATAAGAATTGTAGCTGTCATGTGATATCCATTTGGGAATTAGGATTAAGCGCAAGGGAATTGAACAACAAAATTTGTACCCCCTAATATACTGTTCACATAGATTGAACCTTTATGCGCAGTTATGATTCTTTTTACTATTGCCAGCCCAAGACCGGTTCCATGTTGTTTGGTAGTAAAGAATGGTTCAAAAATTTTTTCACGTAATTCAGCTGGAATACCAGGCCCAGTATCAGATATACTAACCTCGATATGAGGCTGTTCCGCTTCTTCAGTTGCTTGCCGTATTTTTATTGAAAGCATTCCACCGGTAGATTCCATAGCTTCAATAGCATTATTAATTAAATTTGTAAATACCTGTTCCAATGCGCGATAATCACCCTCAATGGGAGGGATCGTTTGATCTGTTTGCACCTGGTATTTTATATTTAATTTCACTAATCTTGATCTCCAACGTTCAAGAAGATTTGATATTAGTTGGCTCAGGTTGATAGCTTCAGGTTTGTATTCCATCGGACGCACAAAAATCAGGCTCGATTTTACCAGAGATGTTAACCGCTCACAATCTTCTTCCAGGCGGGCAATGTTTTTCTGATTCGGATCATCAGGTGGTAAATTGATCGCTAATAATTGCAAGCCAGTGAATATATTATTGATTGGATTTCTTACTTCATGGGCGAAACTGGCTGTAACTTCACCTAATGTAGCTCTTTGTTCAAGCTGTTGATTTTTAAGCCGATATTCCTCTTGATCACTTAGGTCATGGATTAATATAATGATGCTATCAATTGCATTGTTATTGATGATAGGTATGATGCGAATGTTTGCCTGGAATGATTCTCCATTCCGTCTGTAAAGTTTTATGCTGCCGATACTATCCATACGTTGTTCATCTTGAACTACCTGGAAAGAAGCCTTTAGATCATCACTACCGATCAAGACATTTTCAATTTTTTGTTCAGCAATTTCCTCGGTGGCATAACCAAGATATAACTCTGCTGATGGATTTAGTGAATTTATCGTCAGGTTCGGTGAAAGAATAATTACTCCATCTTCCATGGTATTGTAGATTGAATTATTAATCAGAACCTTAGTTAGATATTCTTGGATATCCTGTTGAAGCTGAGTATTCAGTGCATGCCCTTGGATAATGTTATTTATTTGCGAGGACAAGAATGATAGTTGGGGTAATAAATTAGACGACGGGGCTGAATTCTCATCTGAAGCAACCACCAACCCAATAAATGCATTCGTTTCACCGATCGGAGCTGAAGCGATATATGAGGTATTTGATGTATGAGCCAACCGATGTAAGTTAATGAGAGCTCTTTTCCCTTTAGCCCATAAGACGGGTGATTGCAAATGTGAGAAATCCTGGTCAGAAATTTCTTCTGGAAAGGTGGAATCAGCACCCGTGAAAGCAATTCGTTGCAAGCTCGGACGAATACTGCTGACTTGATATATGCAAAGTAATGATGCCCCCGTGAGTGCTTGGCTTGCTTGTAATACCGATGACAGTGATTTTTCCAAATCGGGATTTAATATCGCCCTGGACAATTGGTTTAAATGCTCCCAAAGTTCACGATGCCGCTCTTCTTCTTCCTTATGCAACCGATATTGCTCATCAAGCTCAAACGTAACCAGCGAATACTTATTGCCTTCCCCGAGCGGATTTACCGTCATTTGAACCAGAGTTTTTGAACCCCCACGTCTGGTTAATTCGAATTCAGAAGGATTTTTTACTTCATCCACCCGTTCATTGATATTTGGGTTTTCTTTATTTATTATCTGAAATAAGCTATGAAAATCGACTTGGGTCAACTCGCTACGGGTATATGCAGTTAATTCAATGGCTTTGGTGTTCACCAATTGAATATGATCATTGAGATTATTTACGATTATTGCAGCTTCGGGTAGTGAATTCAGTAACGTTTCAATTTCCAATGTTCCTAATAATGGTAATTGTCGTTTAATAAAATTGCTAAACTGGGATACTCTGTTCATTATGTTGAGGAAGCGCAAGATAAGTTTTGTATGTTCGGTTTCGTAAATGAGCAGGTAGTATTCCTTCAATTGAGCGATATTTAGCAACGGTTCTTCGTGCAACTGGAAAACCCATTCCTAATAACAATCCTGCAATCTGTGAATCACTGAGAGTGTAAGTCTCCTGCTCAATTATTTGTTTCAGAGCGGTGCGGATATGTAAGCTTCGATCAAAGAACATCGACAGTGGAACAATCCTTCGGTTTGGAAGCTGGACTGCTTTATCAGAGACTGCTCTAGACATCGTTGATTCATGAACTTCTAATTCTTCTGCCAAATCGGCACGAGTAATTGGTTTTAGATATGCATCACCATAAAGGATAAATTCACGCTGTAAAACCACCAATTTTTGCATCAGACGAACAATAGTATGGTTTCTCTGTTGTAAGCATTTTACCAGAAGCGTCGCTTGTTCAANGTCTTCCTGCCAAAGTTCAGATTTTTCAGCTGGTGCTTCATGGAGTGCTTCTCGGAACAATGGATTGACGCGTAAGGAACCATAAAATGGCATCGCGATCTCAACGATCAGGGGAGTATTTTCATCATCGTTGACCCGGCTGATAATTACATCAGGAAAATGGAAAGTATTTTCCTGTCCATTTGAAGAACCAGCGTTTATTTGATCGCCCCAATGAGCACGAGCAGGAAACGGATTTAAGTTATCGCTTATGAAGCGAACAATTTCTCTTGTTTCTGAAACTGAAATATTCAGGTGTCTAGCTAATTCCGGTATACGGTGTGGACTTAATAAATCCATTCCGGCTAGGATCGCTTTATCTGCAAGACGCGGTACAGTTATCGTATCACTTAAAACTTCGAGCTGAATTAACAATGCGTCTTTGGGGGTGAGTGAGCCCACGCCAACCGGATCAGCATGCTGGATTAAATTAATGATATTTTCGATCCTTGCAAGAGGAACATGATGATAAAGAGCGATTTCCACTGGTTTTATCGTCAGGAATCCATCTTCATTAAGGGAGGTCAGGATATGAACAGCGATTTGTCGATCATCGATTTGAAGCTCAGGACCGATCTGGCGGAGAATATAAGCCGGTAAAGCCTCTTTGCTTGGTGCAAAATTGTCATCTGGCAAATCATCCAGATATGACATCGATCTGGGTTTTGTAAAGAAATCTTCATGACATGACAAATATATGATGGGTTGATCAGGTGAACCATTCAATTTATTTACACAAGTGGGGCAAGGCTGATTGTTATGTAATATTTTATGGCATGTTGGGCAGCGAAATTCGTCAATTAATTCCAGGGCAGGATTACGTGCTAATTCAGCTTCCACCTTCTGGTGTAATTCGTCGACAGTCAACTCGAGTAACGCCATNGTTTGTGCCAGGTGTGCGGTTGTCTGTGGACGCAATTGTGGTTTCTGATTTTGTAGTAACATAAGTCACCTCAAGTATANCTCGTTTTACTTATGTTGCAAGATCTATGCCAGGGAATTTTAGATAAATTTGTGCTAAAATTCATTATCTTCTCTAAAAAAAATCCATATCGAGGCATAGAGCAATGTTCCGTTCCTTCTTCAGTTACTTATCTAAAGCAGCATGGGCGCGTAAGATTGTTACAAAATGGTCATTCGCATGGAAAATGGCATCCCGATTTGTAGCAGGGGAAACTCTAGCAGATGGGATCAAGACTATAAAACAGTTAAATCGCAAAGGTATCAACGCAACGCTTGATCATTTAGGAGAACACACTGATTCACCCGAGCAAGCTCAAAAGGCGACGTTAGATATCATTCAGGCCTTTGATGGAATTGAGGAAGCAGGTGTACATTCGAATGTTTCAATTAAACTAACCCAAATAGGGCTTACTATAAGCGATGAACTATGCCTTCAAAATCTCGTACAAATAGCAGAAAAAGCAAGAAGTTGCAAAAGTTTTATACGAATTGATATGGAAGATTCACCAGTCACACAACGAACCCTGGATATATTACGAATGTTACAAGAGCGTGGTTATGATAATGTGGGTATCGTAATCCAAGCATATTTATACCGAAGTGAAGATGATATTCGGAAATTATTGGATGAATGTTTCAAAGTTCGTTTATGCAAAGGCGCTTATAAAGAGCCATCGAACGTCGCTTATCCAAAGATGAATGATGTTAACTCAAGTTATGATCGGTGTGCAGCATTATTAATTGATGGCGCTTTATTTAAAGATTGTCCGGAGATAAGTCCAGATGGCAAAATCCCTCCTATTCCTGCTATCGCAAGCCATGATCCTGAAAGGATTTTAATTGCTAAGAGATATGCTGAAAAGGTGGGCTTACCTAAGGGTGCGCTTGAATTTCAAATGCTAAATGGGATCCGAAGAGATCTGCAGGAACAGCTTGTGAAGGAAGGCTATTGGGTGCGAGTTTATGTTCCATATGGCACTGAGTGGTATCCATATTTTATGCGCAGACTTGCTGAGAGACCAGCAAATTTGTGGTTTTTTGTGTCTAACTTCTTCCATAAATAATACAAAGGAATTTATTTATGTCTGATACCCCTCAAGGATTGGCTGAACGCCTTCGTGAGGAGGGAGCCAGGGTGATCGATTTTTTTAACAACCTCTCCTCTGAACAGTGGGAGGTTTGTGTTTATAAGCAAGATAGTATTTGGAATTTGCATGAGTTATTAGCGCACTTTGTATCTTCAGAAGTTGGGCGAAGGATATTAATCCTCGATATTATCAATGGTGGCACAGGAGCACCGAAAAAATTTAATATTGATGATTTTAATCAAGAAGAGGTTAAGAAATTATCGGTTGAATCAAATACCATCCTTTTAAAAAGGTTTTCGCAAGAACGCGCAATTCTAGTTGAGCTCGTCTCCAATTTAGAACCAGCAGATTTTGATTGTATCGGGAATGACCCTTTCCTCGGTGAAGCACATCTCTCAGATATAATAAAACTGACCTATCGTCACTTACAGATCCATCTTCGGGATGCAAGAAAGCTTTTATAAAGTGAAATCAGTTCGATTGTTTATCCAATTATCACGTCCATTGTTCTTACTATTCGCTATTATGCTATATATAATGGGAGTTGGAATCGCCCGTTACTTGAGTGGGCAGGTTAATTGGTTGACATTATTTCTTGGCCTTCTATGGTCTTTGTTAATCATGCTTGGATTTCAATATTTGAGCGAATATTTCTACCAGACAACCGCGAATGACGATCAAAAATGGTGGAAAACTCAATTTTCGGGAAGTAGTGGGGCAATTGGTCCTGGAAAATTATCACGACAGGTTGCTCTGTGGGCAGGTTTGACCTGTATCACGATATCAGCATCATTGACAGTATTGATGTTTCAGAAAAAAGAGCTTAGTATAGCCAGCATAGTGGTCCTTGGGCTGATATTTCTGGGAGAGCTTGTCTATTCATTACCACCATCACGTCTTGTTACCTCAGGTTACGGTGAATTGATCATGTCGATCATAATGGTTGGGATGATTCCAGCATTAGCTTATCTTCTACAAGGTAGAGAAATCCATCGATTATTAATAATGGTGTCATTCCCAATGGCGATCCTGTACCTAAGCATGTTGATAGCATTAGAATTTCCATCCTATGCATCTGATATAAAGTACGAAAAAAAAACACTTCTTGTGAGCATTGGTTGGCAGAAGGGAATGCAGCTACATAATTTATTGATATTAAGTAGTTTTGTAATGTTGGGAGTAGCACTTGTTTTTGGACTCCCATTTAGATTAAGTTGGCCTGTAATATTTATACTTCCTCTCGGCATTTTCCAGATCTGGATGATGAACCGCATTGGAGATGGCTTAAAACCTAATTGGAACCTTTTAATATTGACTGCAATATCAACCTTTAGTTTGACAACATATCTACTCACATTCTCATTTTGGACTCGTTAAGTTATGCCGGAATTCTTGAAATTAATCCCTGTTGAACAAGCACTTCAGATTCTGCTCTCACAGTTATATGTGAAAGTAATCGCGGAAAGAATTGCCACAATAAATTCACGCGGAAGAGTGACTGCAGAACCTATATGTACACCGCTTCCACTTCCATCATTTCCAAGAAGCACTGTAGATGGCTATGCTGTTCGGGCAGAGGATACATTTGGGGCTTCAGAAAGCTTGCCTGTATATCTGCGAGTGATCGGTGAAATTCTGATGGGTAGTTCACCCGGGTTTAATATTAATCCAGGTGAAGCAGGATTGATCCATACTGGGGGTATGTTGCCAGAGACATGTAATGCAGTGGTGATGATTGAATATACTCAACCGGTGGGTGGAGAAGTTGTTGAAATTTTACGCCCCGTTGCTGTTGGGGAAAATATCATCAAAGTTGGTGAAGATATTCGAGTGGGTGAAGAAGTTATTCCACAAGGAACCCGTATTCGTCCAGCGGAAATCGGCGGTTTAGCAGCAATGGGATTCGTTGAGCTGGCGGTTGCAAAAAAACCAATCATCGGAATAATATCCACCGGAGATGAAGTCGTACCACCGGATAGAAAGATATTACCCGGTCAGGTGTGGGATATTAACTCATATTCGTTATCTGCATTGCTAGATCAGGCAGGTGCATTCCCCAAAAGGTATGGTGTTTTTCCAGACCAGGAAAGCATTTTGGAGGCAGTCTGTCTGAGCGCAATTGATGAGTGTGATGCACTCATAATTACAGCTGGTTCCTCAGCCAGTGCCAGAGACCTGACGGCAGGCGTCATTAACAAGCTGGGTTCACCCGGAGTTCTAGTTCATGGCGTGAATATAAAGCCTGGAAAACCAACTATCTTAGCACTATGTAATCAAAAAGTTGTTATAGGATTACCAGGCAACCCGGTAAGTGCATTAGTAATAGCAAACTTATTTGTCATCCCAGTTGTCGAAGCTCTGCTTGGCATGACCAATGTAGCCTTCCATCCCAAGGTGATAGCCAGATTGTTAATCAACATTCCATCTTTAGCTGGGCGCGAGGATTGGGTTCCAGCAAAGTTAATCTCAAGCCTGGGAGAGATGCAAGTGGATCCTATTTTCAGTAAGAGTAATCTAATCTTTAGCCTGGTTAGAGCAAACTGTATGATCAGGGTTCCTGCGGATGCGACAGGTCTTTCAGCTGGAGAGCTGGTTGAAGTACACTTATTTATGTTGGAATAGCTGAGTTAGTTCTCTGATGGGAATAATTTCTAGAAGAGCAAAGTTCATAATATTGCTGATTTTTTTAATATTGATAATTGGATGGTCTGGTGTAGGTATAGCCTATATAAAAATCATTAATACCGAAAAAACCTTCTTTCACCCTGAAACTGTAACAATACCAATATCCGAAAACAATATGTCCACTAGCACTCCCAATGTAACCCTCCAAGCCGGTAATCTGATGCCAACATATAACCTAATAAATACCGATTTTCCAATTCCTACAGTTACGTCATCAGTAACTGCAACTCCCATTCCAACTGATACACCTGATCCCACAGATACACCCGATCCCACAGATACACCGACATTTGAATGGAAGGCAGCTGGAAATGTAATCTCCCCGATTTTGCTATATCATCATGTATCAGATGACGACCCAGAAAATCGATATTTTGTCAAATTGGATGATTTTCAAAAACAGATGGAAACTTTAATGACTTGGGGATATACAACCATCACAGCTTCGGAATTGGCTAATTTGATTGTAAATGGAGGCGTGAGACCGAACCGACCTGTAGTTATTACTTTTGATGATGGCTATACCGATATATTTCAAAACGCATTTCCAATTATGCAAGCAATGGGTTATGTTGGAACAATTTATATTTATGTTGACCATATAGGATCCAGTGGATATCTAGATGCAGGACAAATTTCAGAATTAGCCGAGAGCGGATGGGAAATTGGNNGCCATAGTATGTCGCATGCTAACTTAACTCAAAATCACTTAAAATTAACTTATGAGGTAGACCAATCCCGTATAATATTGGAACAGGCGATAGGNGTTAATGTGAATACATTTGCGTATCCCTACGGGGAAGTCGATGATTTTGTAATCAAATATGTACGCAATTCANGATATGTTGCAGGAATGGGTATTGGCTTAAATTATGATCATTCCTTGGATAGCTTGTATCAATTAACAAGGATTGAGATACAAAACAACTACAACTTATCTAAATTTGCCTCATTGCTTCCCTGGTCGGAAAACTAGGTTAATCACAACGGAATCGAGCCATTCGAAATATGACGNAATATTTACATGATATTCCATTACCCCAGGCAAGATTGAAGTTTGAAGAAGCCCTGGAATCAATTGGCANAAGTGGAGTACTTGGGGTTGAAAAAATCCNAGTAGATGAACATGCTCTTGGCCGTGTTTTNGCTACACCCATATGGGCCAGGCTATCATCTCCTCATTACCATGCCTCTGCCATGGATGGATATGCGGTCAGATCTGAGAGCACCATAGCTGCTAATCCCGCCAATCCAGTGGATTTGATCATTGGCACACAGGCTGGATATGTAGACACAGGAGATCCATTACCTGTCTGGTCAGATTCGGTCATACCGATAGAAAATACTGAATCTGTAATGGAAGACGTTGCACCAGACGAGAAATCAAAGCAAATGGTTGCCATCCGCATCAGAGCCGCTGTGACACCCTGGAGTCAGGTGAGAACCATGGGTGAAGATATTGTTACAACTCAGCTTGTTTTGCCAGTGGGTCAGGTGCTACGACCGGTTGATTTGGGAGCTATAGCCGCAAGCGGACATGATTCGGTCAGTGTGGCGAGAAAACCAAAGGTTGCGATTATCCCAACCGGAACAGAACTTGTTCCGATCGGCAAGCCAGTTAAAGCTGGAGATATTATTGAATATAATTCGATGGTTCTAGCAGCTCAAGTGATAGGGTGGGGTGGCATGGCAACACGTTTTCCCATCACAGAGGATGATTTTGACCTGATCTGTCAACGAGTAACGGAAGCAATGCATGGGCATGATTTAATACTACTGAATGCCGGATCGTCTGCTGGCACTGAGGATTTCTCTGCCCGCGTGGTCGAAAAACTTGGAGAATTGTTAGTACACGGTGTGGCAGTCCGTCCAGGGCACCCAATCATCTTAGGAGTGATGGGCAAGAAACCGGACCAGATCCCAATAATCGGTGTTCCAGGATATCCAGTCTCGGCGATTCTGACCGGTGAGATTTTTATCGAACCATTAATCGCCAAATGGTTGGGTTGCTCACCCCACATTCCTTTGACAATGAAAGCAAAATTAACCAGAAANGTGACATCGCCAGCTGGAGATGATGATTACATGCGACTTGCCGTTGGCAGGGTTGGAAATCAAGTTCTGGCTGCTCCGTTATCCCGAGGAGCTGGGGTGATCACTTCCCTAGTACGGGCTGATGGAATTACCATACTACCACGTGGGACACAAGGATTACCGGCGGGTAGTGAAGTGAATGTCAACCTTTATAGGCACCCGGATGAAATTGATAAAACCATTTTTGCTATTG
>WSSedA1B3DRAFT_1000512_pt1 | contig 11071 bp, 10 predicted proteins | sample WetSurSiteA1Bulk_FD_9468 | JGI IMG/M metagenome (IMG submission 9468)
TTATTATTCCTGAATCAAATTCTTCCGAGACATCGGGGCACTTAAAATTCCATTCCCCAATGCAATGATCCTTAATCTGCGCATTTGCAGGTAATGATCTGGTCATAAGGATCAGGAACAAGCAGAATAAGCTCAAATAAATATTTTTCATGATCTTCAATATTATGATTATAAAATATATGAACGCTTTAATATTATTCTTTACTCTTATAAGACCATTAGTGTACTTGTAAACCCTAAAAAAGATTTACAATAAAATCTTTTAGTAATCATTTTAGTGAACACTTTCTATCTTCTAACTTTACTTTAGAGCTTACAAATCAGTATATCAAATAGATATGATATAGAGAGTCATCGTAGAAGCCATTTCTTAATACAGCCTGGGACTATGGGACCAGGTATGCTGTATTCTTATTATGCAATCAGTTTATTTAAAATAATTCTTCAGCAAATCAGTTGAAATTATTCTGAGGTATTTATTCCCCAATTCCCCGGAAATTGTTTAACTTGGTTTGTATATATTGAAAGTCAGGCAAATGCGATGTATTAATCCAGATCAGCTTAGAGATTGATAATGCTTTGTAATTGACCAGGCTGTGCTTTATAAAAACCCAGGTAATTTGTTGAAACAAGTACGTCAGGTAGATTGAAAAACATGACAGTATCTGCAATGAAACGATTTTTAAAAGTAAACTTTATACTGCTAAAAACGAGTTAGCTGCAATATATCACAGACAGACAACTAATTACACATAAACAAACCCTAGACAAATTTGATGACCAGATTACTATCTACATTCTTGATTGGACTTCTACTTACAGGCTGCAACAATAATTCTAATTCAAGACATAAGACACATGACAGAAACATTAACGGGATCTCAATAATTGAATATTCTTTGAAAAAAACCTACCCTCATAGTATAGATTCTTATACTGAGGGATTCCTATTTCATGACAATAAACTATTTGAAAGCACAGGATCACCTGAAAATTATCCAGATACCAGATCAGTAATTGGGATAGTTAATTTAAAGACAGGGAAAATTGATGTAAAAGTAGAGATTGATAGAAACAAATACTTCGGAGAGGGGATCCTTTTTTTTAATAATAAACTTTATCAACTGACATATAAAAATCAACTGGGATTTATTTATGATTCCGAGGACTTTAGTCAGATTGGAACATTCAATTACTTGAACAAAGAAGGTTGGGGAATGACAACTGATGGAAGTTCAATAATCATGAGCGACGGAAGCAATTTTATTACATACTGGGAGCCTGACAGCCTTAAAGAGATTAAAAAACTCAATATTACATATAATGGCTCTTCTGCGCTTTATGCAAACGAGTTAGAATATATTAATGGCTTTATCTACGCTAATGTCTGGACAACAAACTATATCGCAAAAATTGATCCTTCAGATGGAAAAATTGTGGGGCTCATTGATATAACTTCACTATTCCTAAAAGCAAGAAAAGAAAATCCACAATCAGAAGCAACAAACGGAATAGCCTATGATTCAAAAAAGGATAGGGTATTCGTGACTGGAAAATTCTGGCCTTATATTTTTGAGATCAAATTCCAACATTAAGAAATAAAGACAGCAGCTAAAAACAAGTTAGCTGCAATATCATGAAAACCAACCCGATAGAGAATTTTATTCCCAGAGACCTTAATCCTAAGGTTTCAAAAATACTCCAGCAATATTCTGAATTCCTGGAGGAAATAGTTAATTATGGCTCCAACATAATGACATGGAAACCTAATGATTACTTCAAGGGAGACCAAGCTCTGCCCATTTCTTTATTCCTCCGAAATTACTTAAGCTATGTAGATGCTTGCTCAATCTTAGTAAAATACTCATCCATAGAACCTTGCAACGGACTATTAAGAACTTCATTTGAGAATCTGCTATATATTTTATACCTTATTGATGATCCTTCAGGTCAAAAAGGAATGAGTTACATTATTTGGAATGCATTTGAAAAAAACAAAATATTGAATAAATGCGACGGTACATCTCAAGCTTATTTGAGATTGGCTGAAGGATTAAAAAACAACGAACTTCTCAAAGATGAAAAACCTCCAATCCTTAAAGATATTGATAGGCTAAAAGAGAAAAATAAAAGGCTTATTAACTCAAAAAAATACTCAGGCATTGTCGAGGAATATCATAGAGCTAAAAATAAGGTTAGGAAAAAGCCGGTTAATTGGTATTCAATGTTCGATGGACCTTTAAATACTCGAGAACTAGCAATTAAGCTCGACCTCGAACCCTTTTATGAAATCCTTTTTAAAAGTTGGTCATCTTCAACCCATGGGACCTCAGTTATTGATGGGATTGTAACTGGTGNCGAAAACGGTATCGCTCATATCAACCAGATAAGACTACCGTTTGACGCAGAATCAGTGACTGGACTTTGCACTAATTTGTCAGTATTTCTCTTTTCAAAATATATAAAAGCGAAACATCCTGATCAATACAATGGGTTTAAACAATGGTATGCCCAATTTAGAGAGGAAACAAAAATATTACTACAAAGGACCTTATTCTTAACAAAATACAGCAGCTAACACGGACAATATGGGTAAGTTGCTTGTCACACTTTTTGCCCCGCCAAGGCGGGATTTCGTCTCCGCCTGTTGGCGGATCCTCAACTTTTACTCCTATCCTCAAGACAAATTTGTAATGGTCGTTGCACCCGGACTCGCGCATCTGCCCACAATAATAATCCTGCACCTTGACAGATTTCTGGCCCCGAGATAGTTTGTATCGCGACACTGCGCCAGTGTCCGCCACCAGCTTTTTAACCGGGGATAAATTCGCGGCTCCGATCAAACTTGTACCGCGACACGCGTAATGCTCAACAAAATTTGTACCTGGATGGCAAAAAGTGCGCCATACCCTCCTTGCACCGTGACAGCTTTCTGGCTAAAGTATCGGGACCCTGACCGATGCTTGCGTCGGGTAACACACGCCCACGCGGCAGTCTGGCTCCTTCGCTAAAACAGCCCACAGGGCTGTTTCTATACGCTCGGCCCTATTGCCGGGCCGTTATGGTTAATTCCAAGACTATGTGATAGTTAGATGGCACATAAAAGAACTAACCATAACATAAAAAGCAATGTCACATTACCAAGACAATTCCTGCACATTTACCGAGATTGGTCTCTAGGACAAATTTCGTATGAAGAGACAATAACTGTTAATCTATCAGGACTTGGTACTCAGATTTTTATTTTCGATGGGAAACCAGGCTTAAACTAATTCCAAAGTACGATAGTAGAAATAACAAAGAAAACAAAGAAAACGATGTTGTCATATGAGTCAGTGATCATCTCTTTTAAGTGTCCTTTAAGTATTCTAGTAACTGGTGATTTGATTAGATAGATAACAATTGGTAGAAATACCACCATCCATTTGGGATACATGGACTTACCAGCTACAACTCCATAAAACATCATTAAACTCGAAATAGTGACTGGGATATAAGTGATGTATACCAACCTTTGGAAAAATGCATTCCCCAATTTTCCGCCCGATTCAGCATCGGATCCAAGTTGGACTGCAACCTTTGCACCTGTAGCAATGGAAAAATATCCGGCATGCGAGATTCCATAACAGATCATTACATCAGCAAAAGCTAGAGAAACAATAAAAGCAAAAAGCTCCCCAACTGGACGAAAAGCTATTAACAAATGAAACGAGGCTATAACATAAAACCAACAGCCAATAAGACCAAGAGTGCCTGCTTTGAGCAATCGCGATTCAGGCAAATCACTCATTTTAACTGTAATACTATTCTTCGAACCGCGGACATGGTTGTATAAAAGGTCCCCAAACATAAATAGTATTGAACCAATTATACCGGATAAACCGAATAATCGCAAAGCCCAAGTTGAAAAAATATTCATATAAACTCTCCTTAATCTGACCAACTACTAAATAGACTTTAATTCTCTGGTCAATTCCTCATTAAGCTTTAATTAATAAATAGTTACAAAATGAATAATTCTAGTAACCGCTTATAAACTGTATATGCTATTTTATGAAATATAAACAAAAATATGACAAGTCACAAAATTATATCAGAATAACAAAGGCAAAATTAATTTACCGTTATAATTTTTATCTATCGTTCATGATTAGCTTACTTGACAATATCCATTTGACGAGACAAATTAGTTTCGAATAATATTATTTTAAAAAAGAACTAACCATAACACAGACAATATGGGTAAGTTGTTTCCCGCTTTTTTGATAAAAAAAGCGGGACAAGTCGTCACACTTTTTGCATCACCAGGGCGGGGCGGGCTCTCCATATTGCCGGATCGTTAGCAACAAGGCGATTTAGTGAAGTGTGGTCAGGAAAGATAGGTTATTGTTTAAAATAAAAGGGACAGATAACAATAACTCATTTAAATCTGGGATACCACTTTAGAGTTATTCGTAACATATTGTTAATCAAACGCATTATAATACAATAGATATGATAAAAAAAGCTCAATTGTTTCTTTTTCTGCTATTGCTTATTCCTAAGCTTGTAACCAGTCAGGAACAAAAGTTACCAAATATTTATCATTCATTCACATACGAGATTGGGGTTAACTGGCTAAAGGAGGAGAATCTATTTCCAATTGTTCATAAAGGATCGATCAATGGGTTGACCTATAAGTTTGAAAAAATAGTAAAGAACTATCATGAAGTATCTGTAACGTTACGGTACAGCAAGATAAAAGCCGAACTTGAGACTGAAAAGGTAAGCCAAAACGAACAAGTAAACTTTGGTTATTGCATGGGTTTTCATCTTTTAAGAAGAGAAAAAATGAACTTCTACATGGGTTACAACTTGAAATATACACATTCTCTTGTTGAATTTCCTGTTTGGGATGAATCAAGGGCATACTGGGCAACCAGTCTGACTTTAGGCATATCGAATAAGTTATTTGTAAATATAAAAGAGAACCAAAGCTGGATTCTTAGCTGGGATTTAAATCCAATGGGTTTATATAGCCGGCCTGATGAGGTAAGGTTATATGCTCAGGAAAATTGGTCATTTTCAAGTATACTAAAGACTACTAATAGTAACCTAAAACCTGGATTTATAAACAATATTTTGCTTTGTAATTTCAGAACTGAGTACAGATTTCTTACAAAGAAAGATCATTACTTGGAGTTGCAGTACTCCTTTTCGTACTTAAGGATTTGCAGAACCAATGAGCACCCTCAACTTAACAGTATTAACAATCTTGGGATCAGTTTAGGAATTTGAAATTTAAAAATTATATTATCGTGTTAACATATAAAAACAGACTATTTCTAATAGAAGTAATTGTGTTCACTTTAATTTCTTGTTTGAAAGATGAACCATTGAAACAACCCTATTCAGGATTTACACCTGTAGATATTGGCGATGAATGGATTCTCTCTTCCCCTAGTCATGAAAATATGGATAGCATAAAGCTTGATGAAGTGTTTAGATATTTTTACAGAGAAAACGAGTTCATGCTCGGAAGAAGCATGACCATAATCCGCAATGGGAAAATTGTTGCCGAAGCATACTCAATGGAGGATAAAGATATTCATCAGATCCAAAATATAAAATCTGCAACCAAGTCATTTACAGGCATTTTAGCTTGTATCGCATTGCAAAATGGCATACTTGATTCTGTTAACCAACGTTTTAGTGATATTTACCCTGAGTATTTTGAGAACTATCAGGATAAGAAGGAAATAACAATTGAGCAGGCACTTACTATGCGTACGGGTCTTGTAAGAGACAATAAGGATGATGGGTACAATTTCTTCATGACAAAAAATACTATTGAATTTGCACTTTCATCCCAAAGAGATATCCCCCCGGTACATCATTTTACTATACAGATGTTAATCCACAACTGGTCTCATATGCAATTCAGCGAAAAGTTGGCAAACCGCTTTCGGAATTTGCGAATGAGTATCTTTTCGATCCTTTGGGTATCGATGAGTGGTACTGGCAGGCAGGTCGGGATGGAGTTACCTATGGAGCTTCAAATTTAAATCTTAAACCAAGGGATATGGCAAAATTTGGACAGATGCTGCTACAGAATGGTAGATGGGGCAACACGCAGATTGTTGATAGCGCATGGGTTAGTGATGCAACCAAACAACATGTCTGGTTGGATTACTGGGCTTACGGATACGGCATTTGGATCAATCCTGCTGATAAGGTCTTTTGGGCAGCAGGGCATGGTGGACAAACAATAATGATAGCCCCAGATAAGAATCTGGTAATCGTTGTTACTGCTTGGCCTTACGTATCAGATAACGAGAAGTGGAAAGATAACTTTGAGTATTCGCTATATAAAAAGGTTTTAGAGTGCTGTAGATAAGTCGATTAATAATTTGAAATAATTACTCAACTCAACTTTAATACCTAAAAACAAAAAACAACATTCTACTCCTAAACTAAACAATTCTCATTGATAAATAAAATACACCCTGTTGCTAACGTGGACAATAAAATAAATAAACTTGTCATGGTTTTTGCAATCTGCTTCTGGTACCTTGACAGATACCTGGTGTGGCAGTAACCTGATCGCTCACCTGCTTCCGATAAAACTATGTGTACCTTGACTCAAGACCTGTTCGCATTGAAGTTTGTACCGCGACACTGGTGGACCTCAGAAAACTTGTATCCGGACTTGCAAAAAATGGCCTATCCCGCTTTTTGTGGCAAAAAGCGGGAATACAACCTCACCATATTGCCGGGCCGTTAGGCATAAGTTAAGGCACATGTAGCCGGTTGATAATTTTTAAAGAGAACACTAAACAACCATCTGAAATGCTCATATAAACATAAAATAAAAAGGAGGTATGAAATGGTAAGAAAAGTATTTTTAGCTGGATTAATTGGGGGATTAACTCTTATGGTTTGGGCTATCCTGGTCAACGGATTTTTTGGCTTCAAATATCGCATAGACATGAAGCAAGTACCAAACGAAGCCCAAGTATATCAAGTATTGAAACAAAATATCTCTGAACCGGGAAGATATCTATGCAATCCTCCACTGACTGAATCGAACACTTTTCCCGAAAATGAACCAGTATTTAGTATCCTGTATGGAGGGATGGGTCATGAAGCAGCTGGACCCCTCTCGGTTATCCTTGATTTTTTATATGCTTTCCTTACAGCAGTTGTATGTGCCTGGCTACTTACAATGACCTCAGAGAGAATAATCTCTAGTTATTTCCGAAAGGTCTTCTTTGTTATCCTATCGGGTTATTATTTGCTGTCTTCAGTGACCTTAAAAAATACGGGATTGGTAACTATCCCTTGAGTGATACCCTTATAATGACATGCCATAATATTATTGTCTGGACAGTTCTTGGACTAGTAATTGGTCTGATTATCAAACCAAGCGCAAAAAAAACAGCATAATTTCGTACTAGACAATAGTTAACAGGAATGAACGACACCAATGCCTAACACAGACAATAAAGGTAAATTGCTTCCCGCTTTTTCGATAAAAAAGCAGGAACACGCCCCCATGTCGGTCCCGTTCCGTTAGCGGAACGAGGATGCTCGTCACTCTTGAGTGACGGCACAGGCTGGCTCCCTCGCTTATGCGGGGCAGGCTCTTCGCTAAAATTGCCCACTGCCCTCTGTCAGCCTGGCTCCTCCATAGAGGCTGTATCAAAAGAATTATTTTGGATACTTTTCCCTTTGTGTAACTTTGTGTTGTACTTCGTGATCCTTTGTGGTTCAATGATTTAAAACTTAACCACAAAGGTTCTCAAAGGTCATCACAAAGGGCACAAAGGACTTTTGATACAGCCTCCTTAACGGTCGGCTCTCTATACGCTCGGTCCTATTGCCAGGTCGTTATGTGTCATTCCAGCACCGAAATTTTAAGTTTTATGAACAATTTAACAATCAAATGATAATTAAAGAATAGAAGAACATTGTAACATTTATTACATTTATTATTTAGATAGTCAGGATATTGATTTCAGTTATTATCCCTAAATTAAAACTTATATCTAAAGTATGACTTACAAAAAAAGTGAATTAACCCAACAAGAAAGGAAATCTCTGATTAAAAAAATCATAAAGAGATTTTCATTGCTTCCGATAGTTCTTGGACTTCTTATTCTTGTTCCTGCAGGTACTTTTAATTTTTGGCAGGTTTACGTCTATACTGGTATTCTGGTTATTCCAATGATTTTTGTTCTGTTCTACTTTTTAAAAAATGACCCTTTGTTTTTAGAACGTCGAACAAGGGTAAAAGAGAAGGAAAAAGCCCAAAAGATCATTCAGATTGTTTTCTCCTTAATATTTTTTTCAGGATTCGTAATTCCCGGACTTGATAAGCGCTTTGGGTGGTCTGACATTCCGATCAATATTGTTTTAATTACGGATATTATTATCTTATTGGGTTATCTTCTTATCTTTTTTGTTTTTAAGCAGAATAGCTATGCCTCAAGAGTTGTTGAAGTAGATAAAAGTCAGAAAGTAATATCAACCGGCCTTTACAGTTTTGTCCGACATCCTATGTACCTTGGTGTTCTAATAATGTATATACCCACACCAGTTGCTCTGGGATCATATTGGGGACTTATTCCTATGGCTACTATTCCTTTGGCAATAGTGTTAAGAATATTGAACGAAGAAAAAGTATTGAGCAATGATTTACCAGGTTATAAAGAATATTGTCAAAAGACAAAATATAGGCTAATACCGTTAATATGGTAATTGAAAATATGATAGTTTAAAGTTATATAATGTAAAAAACGCCACATAACACGGACAAAAAAGATAAGTTGTTTCCCGCTTATTCGATAAAAAAGCGGGACAGGTCATCATGGTTTTTGCTGATCTGAAATCTTTAATCCAGGCCCATTTTCGGTTTTGTATAGCCACTCAATTTTATATGGACTCCCCGTATTTTCACCTGGCCTTGAAAAAAAGATTAATGAGAATAAGATTACCCTAGGAGGCTGTTGTATAACTGGAAATGACCCATTTTGGAAATGTATTGATTGCAGGACAATTATTTTCAAAATGGAGATAGATCCGGAGGGTTCAGCTAATTAAAATGAAACTTGTGTCGTCCACTGCCCTTTTTGACCTTCAAATCAATATAATAGAATCTTGCCGATTTAATATTATAACTAAACTCATAATTGTTGACTTTCAGAATATGACCAGCTAAAGCAAAATAAAATTAATTTTGACTTAAACAAAATATGACTTTAATCAGACACCAAAAACAATGAAACAACTTATACTTTATACAAAATTTAGTTTTGTCATACTTCTTTTAATTGCTACTTCGACCATGGGACAATCTTTATCTACGGTTAAAGATGGGACATTATCGCTTGTCCTATCTGGCTTACAAATGACTGTAACCAATAACATTAAAAATAATCAGGAGCAAATAATTAATGGTATCCATAAAGCAGCTCAGGAAGGAGCAAGTTTTCTTGTTACTCCTGAAGGTTCATTATCAGGATACACCAGTAATTTTAACCAGAGTGAATTAAGTGTTGCCCTGGAAGAAATCAGAGCGGCAGCAGGAAAAATGAAGGTTGGATTGATTTTAGGTACTTGTTACAAAGAACTTATTAAAGGTAAGGAATTCTGTTTTAATCCAGGTGCGGGTATACGCACCAGATGGTCATTTTATGGGTGAATATTCAAAGATTCTCCGTTGCAGTAATTTAGATGCCCCTGGATCCGGTGAAATGGTTGAATATATTGAAGGAGAATTAAAGATCTTTAATTGGGAAGATCGCAGATTTGGCATTCTTATCTGTAATGATCTTTGGGCGACGCCAGGTTATACTACTATGCCAAATCCTTATTTGCCATGGAAATTAAAGCAGATGGGAGCACAATTCATTATTCATTGCATAAACTCGGGGACAGTTCAATTTTACAGGTCTTTTCATGAGGCTTCGGCTGAACTCTGGGCATTTTCGACTCATATACCTATTTTGGAAGTAAATGCCGCTCAGGGGGACAAGATAATTAATGCCCAATCTGGATTAATTGATGCTAATGGAGCACGGAGTCTGCGCGTACCTGATACAGGAGAGCAATTTTTTACTGTGAGGATTTTAACTGCCAGTGCTGACAATACAACTAAACAGGAATGAACTGAAATGAATTTCCTGTCTTTCCTATGGAGCCATTTGCATCGGTTCGAGAAATGGTTTAATAATTGGGAATTTGTCATCCACCATCATTTCTGACATTTCTTACACCAATGCAAATGTCTGTAAATTTAATACTATAACTAAAACTCATTAATACATACTTTCATATGTGACCTTCTGTAGCAAAATAAAATTGACTTTAGCCTTTTTCTGGAATAATTATGTATACTGTTGGGGGAATTTCTTTTTAAACCATTTATAAATCCAAAGGCTATGAATAAAAGAATACGATGGGACAATGGGGATTACCAAATCCTGTGGCGCCATGAGATTGGAGGAAGAAATAAATATATTCTCAATTCATTTATACAAATCTCTTTATACTACCATATTACTATAAAACTGAGTATTGTTTAAATGTTTGTGGACTCAATAAAATATATTATTTAACGATTATTTCATCGAACCACCTTTCCCATTCAGTATCCACCCGTTTTGAATCTAAAATATACTTGCTTTCTTCCTGTTTAACTGATTTCATTTTCTCCCAAGCTGCTTTACATTCAGCTGACATTTCTTTCCCATCTGGATAGTATTTGTACCATTCTTTAGTTGATTCAAAGTTGTAAAAGAAAGAATATTGATTTTTCTTCTTCCAAATATCAGGGCTCACTATAATCAATGATGATCCGGGGAAATTTTTATCATATTCAGATACATATTTGGTTTTTAGAAAATCCAAATACTGATCCATTGTAACACCTGGAAGAAGAGTAACTATGAAACTATCTAAAACAAGGATGCCACCATTTTGATCGGCTATCTGTGCAGAAAGTTGCATAGTTGTAATACCCAATAAAATTGATAAAGACAAAAAGATCTTAGTTTTCACAGCTGTAAGATTTAAGTTAATAAAAAGAAGT
>WSSedA1B3DRAFT_1000513_pt1 | contig 11069 bp, 9 predicted proteins | sample WetSurSiteA1Bulk_FD_9468 | JGI IMG/M metagenome (IMG submission 9468)
TCGCTGCAGTATTTACAAACTCCACAAGCTGACTTGTGGTGACCGTACTGTTTGCGACAGCTTTTGCAGTAATATTAACGGTACCAACTGATACTTTCGGACCGTATGTGATTGTAATCTGCCCCAGATTGTTTGATTCAAACTGCTGTTCCTCATTGGTGATGGTGGTATTCACCCAGACCAGTTGTTTACTGGAAGGATTCCCGTACCGATCGAGTAAGGAATATATTATGGTGAATTTACTTGTTCCGTCTGCAGGAAGTGCAGGAGGAGATCCCGACGGTGAATAAACCTGGGATATTGAAACCGGTATACCTGTTGTATCAGCATTGATCCATTCAAGTTTATCCGGAATGCTTCCGAATGCATCCATCAGAATGTTGTTTGGACCAACTTTCGTTGTTAATCTGACTGTAAGTGATGCGTTACCGTTTGCGTTAAGAATACTTGAGATGTCGTGCTGTGATGTATTTGCAACCCTGAAACCGCAGTCATCAGGTGCAGGACCATGGACATGGAGGCCGATAGTATGAGCTCCTCTCCGGTTATCAATCGGGTTTCCCCACCGGTCAGTCATTGAAATGTTAAATGGTACATCAGTTGCCACCGTGCCGGAAAGCGGATGTGTGAAATAGGAATAATATGGAGTGTCATGATCTAGGTTTACGTAAATATATTTTGTAACGGAATATCCATCAGGTGACAGAATCAGAGCTGTGATATTAGCTACACCACTTGTTTTATTCACTTTGAATGTGCTTTTCGTCTTGCCTGAATGATCAGTCGTGTCTGATAAAGGACTGATGGAACCATATTTCGGGTTATCAACTGAGAACTGGACGAGTGCATCCTTTACTGCACCTGATGTTGAATTGAGTGCATATACGGTGATAGTTGCCGTATCAGCACCATTTGCAACAACCCAATCTGTGCTTGTACTAATGGTAGAGACATCAGGAAAGTGTGCTGAACTCACTCCAACCAACAACAACAAACTGATGATAATCAAAATTCCAGATTTTACTCTCATACTAACAGCTGTAATTGAAGTTATTATAAATAAAAGTATATAAACATTTTTATTGATTAAAACCTCAATTTTTTGGTTGAATACCAAATTTTCAAATTAATGGAGGTAAAAAAAGTGTTCAGCGAGGTATTTATGCAAAACCAGATATTTCCTTTTACATATATGTTCCCGAGAAGAATATTTAAGTGAAATCTCACCATAATTTTCCCTATGTCAACCATTGAGAATACAAAGGAAGCGTTTGCCGGAGAATCCCAGGCAAACCGAAAATATCTGGCGTTTTCTGAAAAAGCTGCTGCTGAAGGCTTCAACAATGTTGCTATTCTCTACAAGGCAGCCTCTGAAGCAGAAGCAATTCACGCGAAAAAATTGCTTAAGGTCCTGGCAGCTGTCGAATCAACTGGAAAGAATCTCGAAGCGAGTATAGCCGGAGAAACTCACGAATTTACTAAAATGTATCCCGATTTCGTCAAGCTGGCAGAATCTGAGGGAAAAAGTGATGCAGTGCTGGCGTTCACGTATGCAATGAAAGCCGAAGAGGTACACGCAAACCTCTACAATAAAGCACTTACTGCAGTGAAATCCGGAAAAGATATGGGGCGCGAGAAAATTTTCCTCTGTCCCGTCTGTGGCAATATTGAAATTGCCAAACCCCCGGAAAAATGCCCTATTTGTGGCGTTTTTGGAAAACAGTTCCGGGAAATTACTCTTTAACTAATTTTTCCAAACATTAACGGGCTCGTTTTTCTCTTACTTATAATTCGTTATTTTAATTTCTGTTTACGCCGGTGCAGCCACACCATAACAAGGATAATTGCAATCAGAGTCGCCCAGGATGCAGAGTAGATGACAATTATGGGATAATTCAGGATTGTCTGCGGGGCTGGTGGCTGGGGCGGAGGTGCAATACTCTCAAACTGGATCGCAACCTTAGCGGGAAACACTTCTTTCCCGTCAAAATATTGTATCCGCACTGTTGCGTTCCCTGATGGTACAACACCTTTTACCGGGGCGTTGTTTGTGTTAGGGAAGGCGATAGAACGTGTTATTCTCCCGTTTTCATCAGATATTTCAATATACCATGCGTCAGGGAACGAAATCGAATAGAAGTCTCTTGCCCGTACAACAAGTGTTGAACCTGGTGGCACCGCAACATTCCATGTCCCGTTCTCAGTCTGGTTTGAAAAAGTAAGGATTCGGGAAGTTAATTCGTTTGGACCTAATATTACCGAACCTGTAGCAACTGCACAGGAAGAAGAAGGCAGTGTCTGAACTAAAATATCCTTCGAAGGAGCGACAGGTTCCCGGGAACAACTGAACCTGTCATCCATTACCTGGCCATAGGTTAACGCTACGGGATAAATCCTTACTTCATCAAGTCCCCCCCGGAAATACTGCGGGCAATTCAGATCCGTCTTGTTGTAGACGCCAGCATCAGCCCCGAGCATAACATAGTTGTTGTATTCATAGTGGATCGAACCCGTTGCATTCAGCTGGTTTCTGAGCACTCCGTCAAGATACACTTTCAAAGTCTGCCCATCATATGTTCCGGTAACCTGATGCCACTGGTGAAGCGAGATACCTTCATGCTGAACCGGTATTGACACTTCCCCGCGATGTTCCAGATTTATCGTCCACCAGAGATCATTGCCATCGTCAAATCCCAACCTGTATCCTCCGTCTTCATACGACGAGATTAAAACCTGCGGTTGGAATGAGTCTGTATAAAAAAATAATGAAACAGTTATTTCCCTCGCAGGGTGATTCTGGGAGGTGAAAGGTATTTCCACGTAATCGTTAATTCCGTTAAAAAAAATAGCCCGCCCGCAACCCCCGTTTTCAAGCCTTGATACACCATGCATGGTTCCTGCGTTGCCATTACCGGATACGTCGAGCGCATAATCTCCGCTACCCTCGTTGAAGTTGAAGTACACCCCCGGTTCGGGAACTGAGTAAGAGTTGTCGGAGTATGCATATGCCCCGCTTATTATGCAGAGAAGAATAAGACAAAAAAGAGTGTATTTTTTCAGTCTCCCCCTTTCTGGCAGTACGCTCATGATATCCTTTCAATGGTGTATTGGGGCTTGTCCAAAAAGAAAGTTGCTATGCTATTTGAAAAAATTTCTTTATTTTTTATCAATATATTTATAAGAGAACGCACCATTTTCGAAATGATGAGAAAAGTCACCGTCTATTCTACAAAAAATTGTCCCTATTGCCGGATGGCAAAGGCATTCCTCGACAAACATGGTGTTCCTTATGAGAGTATTGATGTCGGTGAAAATACCGAAGCTGCAAAAAAAATGATAGATCTTTCCGGACAACGAGGTGTTCCGGTTATTCTTGTTGATGATGAGGTGATTATCGGGTTTGATTCACAGAAGCTGAATGAACTTTTCGGCGAAACAGTTTCAGGTGAAGTATATGATGTTTTGATCGTTGGTGCTGGCCCGGCAGGTCTGACAGCAGGTGTATATTGCGCCAGAAAAATGTTGAATACGATTATCATCAGTGAAAACATTGGTGGCCAGGCTCTGGAATCATGGGCAATCGAAAATTACATGGGTTACCGGATGATTACCGGTGAAGATCTGATGAAGAAATTCGAAGAACAGGTCCGGACCCTCAATATGAGACTTGAACTCGACCGGATTATCAGCATATCTAAAAAAGATGACATTTTTAGCATCCGGACAATTTCAGAAAATACATTCAAGTCAAAAACCCTGATCTTTGCCCAGGGCAACCGGCCGAAAAAACTTGGCGTTGCAAACGAGGAACAGTACCTCGGACGCGGTCTTTCCATCTGCTCCACCTGCGATGGACCATTGTATCAGGGGAAGCGGGTTGCTGTAGTAGGCGGCGGCAATTCCGCTCTGCAGACTGCTGTTGAGATGAGCGAAATCGCACAATCGGCACGTCTCATCGTACGGAGCAGTATCAGGGCTGATCCGGTGTATGTCAGCATGCTTGAATCAAAAAAGAATATCACCGTCCATTTGAACACACAGATTACGGCACTGCACGGGGACAAGTTCCTCTCTGCAATAACGATCAGGAATGAATCCGGGGAAGAGCAGAAAATCGATCTCGACGGGGTTTTTATTGAGATCGGCTGGTTACCCAATACTGACATTCTCGATGGTTTCGTCGCGCTGAATGAGAAGAAGGAAATCATTGTGGACATAAACTGCCACACGAGTATGGCTGGCGTTTTTGCAGCCGGGGATGTTTCTTCAGTAAAAGGTAAGCAGATAATCATTGCCTCTGGAGAAGGGGCAAAGGCCGCACTTGAAGCCCATGAATATTTGCTGACATCTGCATCCCGATGAAATAAACTCTCGTTATTTGGTTTTTTTAATTAAAATATTGATAATAGATTTTCGGTATTTTTTTTCTTATGACGCTGTCAGATCACCCTTTTTGCGGTCTTTTTCCACATATCCTTCGAGCAGCACTGTGGCAATGTTTTTGACAGGCTTATCTGTGTGCCCTGCGATATGGAATTCACAAAACGGGCAGGATGATATCACCACATCAGCCCCACACTTTTTGATCTCCTCAGCCCTTCGTTTACCCAACGCTGCCGCTTCATCAGGGATACCGGATTTCACCCCCCCTCCGGAACCACAACAGATGGAAGGCATCTCGACAAGATCCACCACCTGCAGGATCAGCTGCCGGGGTTGTTCGCGAATGCCTTGCCCGCGAAGGAGGTGGCAGGGATCATGATAGGTCGCCTTGAAAGGAAGGCGTGCCGGCGGTTCGATCCCGTATTTTGTAAGCACTTCATTGATATCCATCACGACAAAGGGTGTTTTGTAATCATTTTTCAGAGTCGATCCACACCCGGCGCACATGGTCATGACTGTATCGATATTACGGAACTGAAACGCATCGATGTTGCGTTTTTTGAGTGTATCCAGAAAGGCCAGCTGGCCAGTTCGGATGAGCGGCGAACCGCAGCAGATCTGCTCTTTGGGAATGATGACCCGGATACCGTTTCGTTTCAAAACTTCGATTGCATCAAGTGCTGCTTTGGGCAGGCGCATATTGTACATACAACCGACAAAGAAACCGACCGTTGCTCTCACAGGACCTTTCGGCTCGATCACGTCTGCATTTACGAGTTCCATAAAGGTCGGTTCGATCCGCGTAACTGAACGACCTGTCTCTTTCACAAGTGCTGCAACTTCCTGGTGCCGTGGCAGGGTAAATCCACGCCTGTTTGCCAGCGCCCGTAGCTTTTCGATTGCTTTTGACGGAATCTCAATATTTTTGGGGCATGCTTTCCAGCAGGCCTGGCAGCTGGTGCAGGTGAACAGCCCCTCATTTACAGCATCAACAACCCGGTCCCCGCTGTCACGAGGATCAAGCGCCAGCCGCATTTCCTGCCGCATTGCCGTGGGTCCAAGAAACTTTGTAACATCCATTGCCGGGCAGACCGATACACAGCAAAGACACTCGATACAATCCCGAAGCGGTTTAATCATATCAATATCGGATCGAGTCGGCATTTTCAGTGCATCTGACGGTTTCAGAGACGATATTGTTTCAAGTGTTGGCAGGAGATCAACAACGAGATCCTTTTTCACCGCAAGGTTCAGGGGCTCGATGGTGATATTATTTTGAGCCTCCTCCATGCAGGCAAGTACTGGCTCACCGTTGACACGTACTGCACAGCTCCCGCATTGCCCCGACCCGCAGCTATGTCTGTACGCGAGTGTTGAATCCATCGTATCGTGAATGGCATGCAGGACATGGAGGACACGTGCACCTTCATTGACCTTCACCGTATAGGTCTCGTAGTGCGACTCCTTGTCTTTATCAGGGTCAAAACGGCGAACCCTGACCGTGAGTGTCTTCATGTACCCGCCCCTTTCTGTTCGATACCGTCGTGAATTTGCGAGATGTACGTATGACCAAAAGGAGAGTGCTGGGCATCATATGTCTGTTTAACATCCCTCCGGACATGTGCTCCACGTGACTCCTTCCTGATCAACGCACTCCGGCAGATAAGGGAAGATGTGAGGCACATGTTTTTGACGATGCTGCAATCTGCAAGGTTTCTGAGAGTTTCAGCCCGGATTTTCGCAGTAGAGAGGTTATTGACCGTCTCAAGTGTCTTATTGAGATCAGCTGCGTTCCGGAAGATCCCCGCGCCCTGCCACATTACCTTCTGGAGCTGTTTCCGAATCCCTGCCGGATTATCGCTTCCCGCAAGGAATGAATCAAGAAGGTCCAGCTGCTGTTTTACCTGTTCTTCATTCACCTTTTTCACTCGTTTTTCGGTTTTACCTGCAAATTCTCCCGCCCGTTTCCCAAAGACCTGTGTATCAGCAAGGGCATTTCCCCCCAGTCGGTTTGCACCGTGAACCCCCCCTGCGACTTCACCGCAGGCAAATAACCCGGGAAGTGTTGTCCGGCATTCCGGTGTTATCCGGAGACCGCCCATGATATGGTGAGCGGTGGGAGCGACCTCCATAGGTTTTTCCCTTATATCCACACCGAATTTCAGGAACTGTTCGAGCATGACCGGTAGCCGGGTCTCTATCTGCTCGCGGGAAAGATGGGTAACATCCAGATACACACCACCGTTTTTTGTTCCCCGCCCGTCCTGTATTTCCGTTGCGATCGCACGTGCAACAACGTCACGGGTTGAAAGCTCCATCCGTTCGGGATCATACTGTTTCATGAACCGCTCGCCGAGGTTATTGAGCAGGAGACCCCCTTCACCACGTACCGCTTCGGTCACGAGCCTCCCCCGTGCATCGTAGGGAAACACCGCTCCGGTAGGGTGAAACTGGATCATCTCCATATCGATCAGTTCGGCACCGGCACGGTAACCAATAGCAAAACCGTCCCCTGTACCGCTCGATGAATTTGTGGAGATATCATACACTTTAGTCCCGCCACCTGTTGCAAGGATTGTGCTGTTTGCCTTGAGTAAGACGATATCGCCTCTCTCATCCAGCGCAATTGCACCGATGACCGATTCACCACTTTTTAGCAGGTCGATAACCGTAAATTCCTGCAGTAAGGAAACTTTCGATGAATCCAGCCGCTCGACTAAAGTGGTCATCATCTCATGGCCGGTCCGGTCACCGGCATAACAGGTTCGCGGGAACCGCTGTCCGCCGAAGGGTCGCTGGGCGATTTCATCGGTATCGGTGAAATCAAACACCGCTCCCCACTGTATGAGATCGCCCATCCGCAACGGAGCTTCCTTTACGAGAATATGTACCAGCTCAGGATCATTGAGGTACGCACCTCCTTTGAGTGTATCCTCAAAATGAATCCCGCAGGAATCCTGCTCCCGGAGGACTGCATTATAGCCTCCTTCCGCCATCGTGGTACAGCCCCCTTTACCGATGATTGTCTTTGAAACGAGCACTGTGTCGCCATATTTTGATGCCTCAATGGCGGCTCTTACACCAGCACCCCCGCTCCCGATCACCAGGACATGGCAATCAATAACCTCCCCTGCAAGCATCTTATTATTTTGTGGATCGTATAGTTACATAAATAAATGGCATAGCCAAAGTGAGAGCGAAATGAGATTATTAATGAAATTCGGTGGGACTTCAGTTGCCGATGGACAATGTATCAGACGCGTCGTGGATATTTTGGAAAAACATCACAAAGCCGGAGACGAACTGGCAGTTGTTGTATCCGCACAGCGTGGTGTGACCGACCAGCTGATCGAAATTACCAGCAAACTCCCGACAGCGAAGGATGATACTGCAATAGCACCCCTCATTCAGGCACTGGGAAAAAGGCACATGTCCACTCTCGAAGGAGCTGCACCCGATTATCTTGCTGAAACCGGTGCTGTCATCGAGGAACGGCTCATCAGTCTCCAGAATATTCTATTGGCGGTTTATAATCTGCAGGAACTCACTCCCCGCTCAAGGGATTACGTCATCTCATTCGGGGAGCGGTTGCTTGCCCCGATCCTTGGTGCGGCTCTCCGTCAGCGTGGCATCCGCTCAACGGTACTGGATGGTTGCGATGCCGGCATCCTCACAACCCTTCAACATGGTGAATCCACAGCACTTCTGGAAAGTGATGAACGGATTAAAAAACGGATAGGTCCTCTGCTGGAAAAGGAAATTCCNGTTATTATGGGGTTCATGGGTTGTACCAGAAACGGNATCGTAACAACCCTTGGGAGGAGTGGCTCTGATTACTCTGCATCGATNATCGGTGCCGGAATCGATGCCGATGAGATTTGGATCTGGACAGATGTGGATGGTATAATGACCTGCGATCCAAGGGTNATCAATGATGCAAGGGTTATGCCATCNCTTTCTTATATNGAGGTGATGGAGCTTTCCTACTTCGGTGCGAAAGTGATGCACCCGCGTTCCATNGAACCAGCAATGCGGAAGAATATCCTTGTCNGGGTAAAAAACACCTTCAATCCCTCACATCCCGGCACCATCATTATCNGGAATGGGCAACGCGACGACCGNGTGGTTAAAGCTCTTACATACATCGACAAAGTAGCTGCGATAAATATCAATGGTGCCCAGATGATTGGGAGGCCAGGAGTTGCAAAGGCAATCTTCACCATCCTTGCGGATCATGAAGTGAACGTGATGATGATCTCGCAGGGGTCCTCTGAAGCAAACATATCGCTTATTGTTGATGAAGCGCACATCAATGCTGCTGTCCATGCTCTTGCCGACCTGGTAAAGCAGGGGATTGTGCGTGAAGTTACCCATAACCATGACGTGTGCGCAGTTGCTGTTGTCGGTGCCGGTATGGCTGGAGCGCCAGGCACGGGAGGCAGGATCTTCACAGCTCTTGGAAAAACAGGTGTTAATGTCATGATGATCTCACAGGGATCCTCTGAAGCGAACATATCATTTGTGGTAAATCAACGGGACGGCCCGCGGGCTGTACGCGTTCTTCACGATGAGTTCAGGTTATCGGAGGAGTCTGATGAGTAGTACCTCGTACCGTGAAGCAGGAGTTGACATTGATCTCGAGGCAACTGCAATCAAAGCCCTGATTAAAAACCTGACTTACAAACGCAGAGGCAGCTGTACGATGGTTGGTGCGGTAGGTCATTTTGCCGGCCTCATTGATTTCGGTGAGACGGCACTGGCACTGACCACCGATGGGGTTGGTACAAAGATGCTGGTTGCCGATCACATGCGGGACTGGAGCACCGTAGGAATAGACTGCATAGCAATGAACGTCAACGATCTCTATGTCATGAATATGGAACCTATTGCATTTGTTGACTACATCGCAACTGACAAGCTCTCGGTTGAGAAAATGGCGCAGATAGGAATCGGGTTAAACGAAGGCGCCCGCCAGGCAAATATCGATATTGTCGGTGGCGAGACGGCGTCTCTCCGGGGTCTTGTCAACGGTCTTGACCTTGCCGGCACCTGTCTGGGGATGCAAAAAAAAGATAAAATCATCACTGGCAGTGCAATACGGCCGGGTGACAAAATCATCGGGGTTCCTTCATCCGGGATCCACAGCAATGGGCTTTCGCTTGCACGGGCTGTTGTGGAAAAATACACAAATTATGATGAAAGACTCAAGAATGGCCGGACGCTTGGGGAAGAACTTCTCACACCCACACGAATCTACCATGAAACCCTGAATGTTGCCTCAACCTGTACTGTGCACGGTATGTGCCACATAACAGGTGGAGGGCTGCTCAATTTCAAGCGGATCAGTCCGTATGGTTTTATAGTTGACACACCGATTACCCCCCCGGAAATCTTCTCGTGGATCCAGAAAACCGGGAATATTTCAACGATTGAGATGTACCGTACATTCAACATGGGAATGGGGTTTGCCTACGTTGTACCAAAAGACAGCGTCGCCGGTATACAGAATGCTGTCAAAGGTTCAAAAATAGTCGGTGAAATTACCGGAGAGCCTGGGGCTTGGTTGAGGGATATCGAAATTATATAACTTTTTTCATTGGTCTGGTTCCGGGGTATACACACTCTTTTGTGCTTTATCTGCAATGATTGCGCTGTTTCCACACCGATCTTCAATGACGAGTGTTATGGGGATTGCCCCACATTTCACTTCTTCAATTTTTTTCAGAAGTGCCTGTGCATTTTCCCGCTCCTCAACTTCCCCCCACACCAATGCTCCCTCAACGATTTGTCTGACACGATCAAGGACTCCCTCAATATTAGACACAAAACCCTGACAGGCAGGACCAGGATCTATTCGCACGCCCAGCTCCGGAATTTCGAGGCTTGCACTCATACTCCGCACAACCCGGATCCCCAGGTCTTCTTCGGTGTTAACTGCCACTTCGTACCGCATTGGTTCGTTAGCCGTGAGTAGCTGAGTATCAACATATTTGTATCCGCATGAATTGCAGATAGTAGAAATGATCAGAATATCAGAAAAATAAGGGATATTTTCTGTCTGGTAAATATATTCGATTTCAGTATTGCAAATGGGACAAGGACCTGGAACGACCGTTCGCAACGTTAAACTCCACCAATCTTGTCCCGGGAAATTTTTACCGACATTGGTGTGAGTACAACATACCTCTGGTCCCCGAGACCGATAATGTCACCATTGACATCCTTTGCTACTTCTTTCAAGTCTTTTAAAACCCGCTCATAAGATATCTTGTCCATTTTAAGCCGGGAAATATCAACAATGACAATGTTGCCGCTGTAAACTTCGTCCTTAACCCGCGGGGTATCCTTGAGATCAGTAATTGTTGCGATCTTTACGAGAAGTGCCGGTGCAGAACCACCATGCTCTTCATATGATGCAAGATCAAGCTCCATGTAATCGTCGTCCGAGCTTGTGGAACTCTTTCCAAGAAGGGTGTCAATGATTTTAACCATAAAAAAACTGTATGATGAAACTTATTTAATAGTATCTATTTTGAAAGCACCTGTCAGGGTTTTTTTACCATAAAATAGAGAAAATGACCGATTTTCCGCACAAACGATTTTGACCAGTTTGTGTTAGATTTCAATGTTCCATATCTCATCGCTGACGTGATGAAAATTTTTACACATTTTTCCTGAGATTCTGG
>WSSedA1B3DRAFT_1000515_pt1 | contig 11067 bp, 12 predicted proteins | sample WetSurSiteA1Bulk_FD_9468 | JGI IMG/M metagenome (IMG submission 9468)
CCTGCAGGATCTATCTGCTCCTAAACTGGNTAATGCNATTGAGCANAATCTATTCTCCCTGATATCTACTTTCGGGAAGATTTGGGAGGCGCGGGTGAATGACCCCCCCGGAGTGATACGGTCGATCAGCGATATCCCTGTTTCCTTGTTTAACAGCATCATGGATGCCCGGCTTACTCCCGAAAATGTAGAGACAACCATCCAGTACCTTGTTGATGATGCCAGGAGGCGCAAAGTGCCCATCTTGTGGTGGGTGGGTCCATCCACGCTCCCAACGGATCTCCCTGGCTACTTACAAAAATATGGCTTTGCGGTGGATGATGATGGACCTGGCATGGCGGTGGTCCTTTCGGAATTGAATGAACCTCAGCCTAAGCCAGCAGGATTTTCCACTCAAATCGTGCAAGATGATGGTGCCCGTTGGGAATGGTGCCGTACGATGGCAGCGGGTTTTGGAATACCTGCTGCAAAAGCTGAACTGGCTGTGAATTCGTGGCACTATCTATTAAGCCATGTGGACCCAGAAACTACCCGAGCATATTTAGGCATGTTAGATGGCAAACCCGTGGCAACCTCATTGTTACAGCTGGGAGGTGGTGTGGCTGGGATATATGGGGTTTCGACCGTCCCTGAAGCACGCCAGAAGGGGTGTGGAGCACAGGTGACTCTCCATCCTCTGCTGGATGCGCGCCTCATGGGATACAAAGCTGGTGTCTTGGAAGCCTCCGAGATGGGAAACAGTGTGTATCGCTCTCTAGGGTTTCAAGAATATTGCCGGATCACCTCATATGTCTGGCGACCAAAAAAATGATTCGGGGTGGGTCACAGACCTACCCGTACTCATCTTGATTGGAGATAACATGGAATCACAAATCAATCCAGCGCAGGAAATCCCTCAATCGGAAATTATCGGCGAGATCGAATATATGCTCGCTCGAATTGGGACTTTTCGAGCTGAACTGGAGCTCGAGATATGGAAGAAGATCGCCTCAGGAGAGGACACAGTTGAGAAAATAGTTTCTAATGAGGAATGGGACCATGCAGGTACGCAAGTCCTGCTCGATGCAATATGTTCGATCCGGTTACTGAAGAAGGAGGAAGTGCCTTATTCACTCGTTCCGGAGTCTGAATCCTATTTGCTGCCTGGGAAATCTACTTACAAGGGTGATATCGTACTGAATGAATATGGCTGGGACGGGAACGGGAAATTTGCAGAGGCCATTCGCAGTGGGAAACGTCCCTTGCAATATGATGCCACAACCAAGGAAGCAGTGATCCTATGGAATGCGGATTATTTGCGCAGCTGGGTCTTTCCGGAGAGTTACCTCGAAACAGCAAAGAAACTGTAACAATCGTTGAATATGCCGGCACGAGACGGACTGCGCGTGTTGGATATGGTCTGAGGCTGTGCCATCAAAGTTTTATCCTGGCATAGAAATCGCCAAACGTGCCAATCACATCAAACCGTTGCATGATCCTCATATGCACAAGTTTGTAGGCTAAAGTTTTCATCCTCGCAATGGAAATAAGAAAGCAGAAAACTATGTCAAATCGAAAAATACCAAATATCGTACTTGAGAAAATTAACCTAGAACGATTTGGAGATTTTTATGAGGCTATGGTTGAGTCGGACAAGGAGTTGTTCGATGCGGGAATACCGGTGCTCTCAAGAAACGAATGGGAGCAAATGGTAAAGGAATTCATTGCACTCTGGGAGAAAGACAGTGCCTATGTCTTCTATATTCTCGATGGGACGAATAAGCAAATTGTTGGCATTGCTCTTCTCAATCAAATATATCGCCTACATCAAATAGGAAATTTGGCATACATCGTGAGAACCAGCCGAACAGGCGAAGGTATCGCGACAGAAGCCGCAAGGCTTGCCGCCCTGTATGGGTTTGAGAAATTGGGTCTTCAACGCATCGAGATCGTGGTTCATAAAGATAATGTACCGAGTCTACTGGTTGCACAGAGATTAGGAGCGATGAGAGAAGGACTGCTACGCAACAGGGTGTTATTACATGGTATTCCAAGTGAAGCATATTTACATTCTCTAATTCCAGCAGACTTCGGCATCAAGAAAACCGCCTAATACTATGTGCAGCAGATGGCGGGTTTTGGCTACTGTGTTAATGTTTGTCAAATGAAATGAGAAAACATGAAAATCCATAAAGCAATTGAGATTGCTAGACCGCCTAATAAAATTTGGACATTTTTCGTTGAGCCTTAAAAAATTTTGCAGTGGTGCCTCACCTTTATGAAGTTCGAATACACCAGCAATCAACGGGGCGGTAAGGGTACGGCGATATATATCGTGGAGGAGGCTGAGGGCAGACTCTCGAAAATGCACTTAGAGGTCACAAGTGAAGAAGCGGTGCAGGGAGGTGGATTGGCAGGAATACTGGAGCAATTAGGAGTCAAACTTCCATAGAATGCGAAAGTCCGATCTGAATTAAAAAGGAGGAGTTTATGGGAAACGGTTTCTTTTTGATCACGGGAACTTCCAAAGGGATTGGAGAGGCATTAGCACAAAAGCTCTTGGAAAAAGGGAATACGGTTCTCGGCGTTGCGAGGGGTCGGTCTGAGGCACTGAAATTCACAAAATACCATCATCTGTCATTCGATTTGGCCAATACTTCTCGAATCAACCAAATCATGGAGAAAGTAGATGAAGTCGTTGACAATCAAAGATTTGACTTTATTTGTCTGGTCAATAATGCATCTGCAGCTGAACCAGGAGGCGCCATTGAGAAGTGCCCAGCGGAGGAGATTGACTCTCATGTCAAAATTGGCTTGATCGCCCCGATGATCCTGACCTCTCAATTTATTCGCAGGTTTTCAGACAGTGAGACCAGGAAGAAAGTGGTTTTCATTTCTTCAGGGGCAGCTTTTACCCCATTCCTGGGAGATAGCATTTACTGCAGCACCAAAGCAGGCATTAATATGTTCGCTCAATGTGTTGGACAGGAACAAAAAGACAAAGATTATAGTTTTGAGGTGATCACCATCGGACCTGGAATGGTTGATACTTATATGCAACAGGTAGCCCGGTCAAAAACCGTTGAAGAATATGCAAGTGCTGATTATTGCAGGCAGGCATTCAAACAAGGTATGTTAGATAAGCCTGAGAGCGTTGCTGAAAAAATATATAATATATTGGATAACCACTATGATCAGGGTCAATATGTGAAGGTGAGTGATGTGTGACTTTCGCTTACGGAGATGGAGGGATGGCTGAAAAAACACGTCTCATTATCTTCATCACTCGGATCGTTCTTATCCCGAGGGTGATCGAGCTATGTGTAGATTCCAGTTGAGTACCGGGAGGTATTTGCTGGCCGCATCTCCGGATTTACCCAGGATATGGTCGAACGGGTTGCAATGTAGGCGATCCTAGACTGGCGGGAGTAAAGGTAATTTGAGGAGGAGAATATGGAAGCGAATGTTTCATCACAGGAAATCCCTCAATCGGAAATCATCGATCAAACCATCGAATGGATCTATAGCATCGGTGCCTTGCGGGCGGCCTTGGAGCTTCAAATATGGGAGAAAATCGCCAATCGAGAGGATACTGTAGAAAAACTGGCTTCCCATGAAGGTTGGGATCCCATCGGTACGCGAGCCCTGCTTGAAATGCTCTGTAGCCTCAAATTACTAAGCAGGGCGGGAGAGTGTTATTCCCTGGCGCCGGAATCTGCCTATTATTTGCTACCCGGTAAACCGACCTACAAGGGTGGTTTACCGCAAAATGAATTCGATTGGGAAGGCAATGGGAAATTAGCAGAATCCATTCGCACTGGGAAACGCCCCATCCACTATGACGCCACGAAAAGTGACATCATTAGTCTATGGATTGCCGATTATTCCCGTCGATGGGTATATCCGGAGAGTTATTTCGCGAGCGATGAAAAAATATGGCAATCGCTGGATATCCAGGCACGAGAGGGCCTGCGGGTGTTGGATGTAGCCTGCGGTCCCGCGCCGATTACCATGGCCTTGGCACGGCAGCATCCGGGTGTCTGTCTCACCTGGCTGGATTGGGAAGCAGTGNTACAAACTGCCTTAAAAGTTGCCTCCAAACTCGAGATCGTTAACCAGATATCAATCCTGCAGGGCGATCTGTGGAAGGTTGATTATGGCAGTANTAAATTTGATGTGGTCTACCTGGGCAACGTCACCCATTTCTTTAGCCCGGAGGAGAATACTCTTCTTTTCCAGAAGGTGCATAAAGCCCTAATACCTGCAGGGATAATAGTGGTCCATTCGGTTGCTCGCCGCGAGAAGGAGGGGATGGCTTCAGCTGCCTTGTGGTTGTACGCGGCTACTGCCTCCGGAGGGTCTTATGATTTCTACGAATATAAGTTCATGCTTGAAAACGCCGGGTTCACCAATGTGACGGATATCAACCTGGGTCCGATCAGGGCCGAAAAATAGTAGGGGTGGGTCTCAGACCCACCCAGATAAGATTAAAACCGTAAGAATCAAACATTAATAAAAGGAGCAACCAATGTCAGCAGAAACCAACAAAGAAATTGTCAGCAGCTTCTTTGAAGAAATTTTTCAATCACCGTAATTTTGATTATATTGATGGGCATGTTGCGCCTAATTACACCAACCATAATGTCTCTATCCCGGTGCATGGACCAGACGGTTTAAAACATGCCATCCAGGCTCAATTCAAAGCTTTCCCTGATCTGCATACCACCCTGGAAGATATCATCGCCGAGGGGGATAAGGTCGTTGTGCGTTGTACAGACCATTTCACTCGTCAAACAGATGGTAAACAGCTTTCCATTCCCTGGATCGAGATTATCAGGCTGGAAAATGGAAAGATTGCTGAAGCCTGGGCTGAAGTAGATACCAAACTTTTCTCCGATTATCTACTCAAAGAATTAGGAGGCTGAATCTGAATGGAATTGAATATACCTTTTAAAGAAGGCTTTATCCCATTTCACGGATATAAGACCTGGTATCGTATTGTGGGGGAACGGGAAGAATCAGGTAAATTTCCGCTAATATGCTTGCATGGCGGACCTGGCGCGACACATGATTACTTTGGCTCCCTGGAAGCCTTCGCTGCCACCGGGCGTCGCGTCATCCTCTACGACCAGCTGGGTTGGGGAAACTCCGACCACCTCCAGAATCCTGCCCTATGGACCGTGGAGCTGTTTGTGGACGAGTTAGGTGTCATCCTCCATGCCCTCGGACTGGAAGGCGTACATATCCTCGGNCATTCATGGGGAGGGCAGCTGGCGTTGGAGTATGCGCTGAAACAACCTGCCGGATTGGCAAGCCTTATCATTGCTGATTCATTGGCGAGTGCTACNCAATGGGCAAAAGAGACTGCGCGCCTGGTCGATGAGCTCCCCGAGGAAATCCGTCAACAAATCCAGAAAAACGAAGCAGCTGGCACGACTGATTCTGCGGAGTACCGTGAAGGCATGAAGGCGTTTTCCAGGCGGCATGCAGGAGGTCATATCGACCCCAAACCAGAATGGGTTAAAGAAGCCTTTAAAAAACTCGAAAACAATGAGATCTATCTTACCATGTGGGGTCCAAGTGAGTTCTGTGTGACGGGGACGCTGAAGGATTGGGATATCACAAACCGGCTTGGGGAGATTCGTGTCCCTACGCTGGTGCTGTGCGGGCGCCACGACGAAGCAACACCTGCCCTGGCTGAAACGATCCATCGAGGCATCCCAGGCTCTCAGCTGGTCATTTTTGAGCACAGTGCCCATTTCCCGCATATTGAGGAAACAGAACGGTATTTACAGATACTGGGCGATTTCTTGGATGGTGTAGAAGCGCAGTTATAACCCACGCTATTATCCCTAACCAATGTGTAAATAATGACGATGAAAAGAAAGGAGAAAATCTCCCATGCAACCATGTGATGAATTGAAAAATATTGTCCTGCATCATTATGGAAAATTTGATTCCGTCGAACAGGCTGAAACAATCATGGCAACTTATTCCCTCCAGGATGGTGTAACCATCATCGGAAATGATCCCCAGGAGTGGATCGAGGATCGTGACTCGCTGATGGCGTGGATGAAGCAAGGTAGTTCTGTCAAAGTAAATCTTGAGGTGCAAAACCTTAAGGCATATTGTGAAGGTACTGTGGGCTGGACCATGGACAGAGTATCCGTCAGGCTTCCCAATGGTGTTGAAGTGCCTATGCGGCATACGCGAATTTTTCATAAAGAGGACGGCACCTGGAAAATGGTTCATTTGCATGCCTCGATTGCAGTTCCGAATGAGAAGATAGGAGTTTAACTTCGAAACCCTGCAACCTGAGTATGGACCTTATGACAGGTTAGAAAACCGCATTGCTTAGTGCCGCGTAACTTTGATTAAACTACTTGTTATGTAAAGAAAGGAGAATAGGTTAAAGATGAAATTCGGATACAGCATGCCATCAACAGCGCCATTTTTTCCAGAACCACCATTTTATTTTAAAGACAATAAAATCATCAGCATCGTATTCGCCACCACAAAAGAAGCTCTTCGCGAGCTCGTACCAGCTCCTTTGGTTCCAAATCCTCAAAACCTGGCATACATCTACATCGGAATCCTAAACGTCACCCAAAGAGGCGCTTATAAAGAGGCAGGGATTGGTATACCTGCATTTTTTGGCGAGAAGATCGGTAATTATCTGCTTTATCTTTATCTTAATGAAGCCTTTGCGATCGTGCCCGGTAGAGAAATCTGGGGATGGCCTAAGAAGGATGCTGAAATCATATTTACAGAAGAGAAAGGGGCTTACCATGCTTCTGTGGTAAGAGCTGGCACTACCATCATCGACCTTTCTCTCGACAACCTGGAGGCCGTTGAACCAATACCAGAGCCTACCAACACTCCAAATTTCAACCTGAAGATTATTCCCTCGGTAAAAAAGAATCACCTGCCCGATGTGCTGCAGCTGACTACTTCCCTGGTTCCCTCAAAGAAAAAAGCCCTTTTCCGCGGAAGTGCTAGCCTGACTTTTAATTCCTCGCCTGATGATTCGCTTGGCGATTTACCGATTCTGGACATCGTAAATGCGGAGCAATCCATTGAAGATATGAGTATGGACTTTGGGGATGTGTTGTTTGATTATCTAAAAGAAAATTCGTAATAGATGAACTGGAGCGGACTAGCACTCGAATCTATTCGTAAAATAAGGTGGGTCACAATCTGCCTATAAAGATGAGTATCGGATTAATATTGCAAATTTGGTGATGTGATGAGATCATTATGTAGAGGTGGGTATCCAACCCACCCATGCGTAATAATCATCCATCCATTCCAGAATCCTTTGCCACAAGACGAGCAAGCGCATTGGAGCAGAGCTATCAATTGTTTATTTGGTTTACGATGTAAACCTTAATAATGGATTAAGAGAATAAAGATAAATTTTGTGATATTATGGTTATTACGGAGCGTGTGTGTTAGAAAATTCGAGAACTGAAAGTGCCGAAGGAGGAATTCCAATGGAAACCTTATGTCATTTTGGGTAAATACACTGAAAAAGGGGCTGCGAACATTAAAGACGGCCCAGCGAGAATTCAAGCAGTTAGAAAAGCTGTAGACGCAGCTGGCGGAAAATGGCTCGGCTGGTATCTGACCATGGGTAAATATGACTTTGTGTTGATCGTTCAGGCAAAGAACGCAGAGGTGGCGGCTAGGCTTATATTATCAGTCGGATCTCAGGGTAATGTGNGCACTCAGTCGATGCGCGCCTTCACCGAAGAAGAATTCAAGGATTTGGTTGCTTCACTACCTTGAAATGTAAATTACCAGGATAATATACACGCTCCGATCCTTAAAATCATCTTGTGCGAAGTAAGTTTAATAAATCCAGTCCAGAATCCTGTGCCAAAGACCAATCAGCGGCAGGAACCAGGGTTTGCCATTGTATAGCCCTAAGGGGGCTGTGGGGAAATCATAGGCATTATACGGAAACTCATTCACCTTGCCATCCAGGATAGCGTCTGCCAGGCGCATACCCATCTGAGTGCCAAGCGCTACACCATGTCCGGCGAAGCCGAGTGCGTAGTGAATGCCCTCAAACACACCTGCGTGGGGCATCTGGTCGAAGGCGAAGTCCAGCGTTCCACCCCAGGCATACTCCACTTCGACCTCTTTCAGCTGGGGAAATACATAGATCATTTCCTTGCGTAAAATGTCAGCACTTGAGCGGATGGTCGAGTCGGTCTCTGGGAAGAAGGCTGCTCTTCCCCCAAAAATCATCCGGTTATCTGCTGATAGCCGATAGTAGTTGAGAAAGTGCCGGTAATCGAATACCATACGCTGATGGGGGATGAGCTCATAACCAAGATTTTCCGGCAGCGGCTCGGTGGCGATGATGTACGAACCAATTGGCATAATGCGGCGTTGCAATTGGGGAGTGGCTGCGGAGGTGTACCCTCCGGTGGTCACCAGCACACGGTCGGCAACCAATTCACCGCGTTGTGTCTTCAGTTTGAACCCAGAGGAAGTTTTTTCAATCGAGAGCAATCGCGCCCGTGGGTATAAACCTGCTCCAGCTCGTTCGGCTGCTTTAGCTAAACCAGCCACATATTGTGCCGGATTCACCCCTGCGCTGAGCTTGTCCACCATTCCTCCATGGTAAACATCCGAGCCAATCTCGCTATTCAGGTCGTCCTTGGAAATAAGCTGGAGGTCATGGTTGAAATGCCCTTTAAACCACTCTGCCTCCGCTTTCATCGCTTGATAGTGGGCTGGTTTATTAGCCACCAGCAGGTGCCCCGTGCGTTTGAAACCACAGTTGATCTGCTCCTTGCTCACCAGCTGTTCGACAGTGTTGATCGCTGCAAGCGAATCATCGAATAGTTGCCGTGTGAGTTCTCCTCCGTATTTCTTTTCGACCGTCGCAGCATCCAACCTGAGCCCCGTGAGTACCATCCCGCCATTGCGTGAGCTGGCACCCCAGCCGATCGTCTCTGCCTCCATCACCGCAACGCTAGCACCTCGTTTTGCCAATTGATACGCAGCTGCCAAACCCGGGAATCCTCCCCCAATCACCGCCAGGTCAACTTTCTGGGGGAGATCCTTTAGCACTATGTCAGAAGGCATTTCCACTGTATCGTGCCAGAAAATCTTTTCTTGTAAAGTCATGCTCGTTTCTCCTGTCAAACATCATATGAATATTGTTACTGCGCTATGATTTTAATCACTCCAGAGGAATCGGGATGTCGCTCAGCGCGTTACCAGTGTCTGGTAGAGCATCACGAATGGATATACTACAATTATAAATATACTTTACGGAAACTTATATAGTCGTATAGTAACAATAAGATGGAAGAATGATACCCAACTTTAGGGGCGAGTCTTTGACTCGCCTCCACTCACGCCCGCCCCGGCACCTCGTAAGAATTGGAAGGTGCGGGCATCACATGGATGGTGGATCAATGCAAGAAAGCATGTCTGTTGGTGTGAAAGCCTCCCGTAGGGGCGGGTCCGAGATCCGGCTGAAGGGAATGCCGGACTCGCTCCGATCCTACATTGCGTACTTATTACTGACCATAAAACCCATAAACGGGATTGGCATAATTGATCAAATTTGATTTCGTTCAAATTAAGCGCGACCTTTTGGAACTGGATGCGTTAATAATAACGTAAGGTAAAGGAGAGAAGTTATGACCCCCGAATCAAAAAAACTCTTTCGTAGCCGAAGCAAACGTATGATCGTAGGTGTATGCGCAGGTTTGGCAGATTTCTTTGGAATTGATCCTACTGTTATGCGTTTATTATTTGTCGTTGGTACACTTTTTGGGTTTGGTTCGTTTATACTACTATATGTTGTGTTATTCATTATAGTACCAGAGGAAACACTGGCGCCATCCTAGCTGTTTTTTCGCAACATACGCATCCCATTAAGTGTCACGATCAATGAAGCGCCCATATCCGCGAAAACTGCCATCCATAAAGTAGCCCAGCCCAGCAAGGCCAGAATTAAGAAGCCTGCTTTGAGCACCAGGCTAATGGCAATGTTCTGTGCAATGATTTGACGCGTTTTACGCGCAACTCGTACTGTTTCAGGCAGGTGAGTCAGATCATCCTGCATTAAAACCACATCTGCAGTCTCCATTGCCTGAGCAGACCCCGCTCCGCCCATGGCGATGCCCACATTGGCAGCTGCCAGGGCTGGGGCATCATTCACCCCATCACCAACCATGACTACCAGTCCATGTTGAGTTTGCAAGTCACGCACCGCTTCTAGCTTATCCTCGGGCAGCAGGTCTGCCCGAATCCCATCCATGCTGCCAATGGAGGCGGCGACAATTTCAGCTACTGCAGCATTATCCCCAGTAAGCATCACCGTTTGAATTACTGGAGAAATAGCTTTAAGTTGACGCACAGCTTCAGCACTTGTAGGACGCACTGTATCGGATACAGATACAAATCCAAGCAGGCGATCATCCTTACCCACAAGCATCACTGTTTGCCCCGCATCGACGGCAGATTGGATATCTGCATGTAGTTTTTGGTCCAGGGATTCGTCCCGAGTGTGGAAAAGGTCATGGCTGCCAACCAGGATACGGTTGCCATTGGATATTCCCTGCACGCCTTGCCCTGCCAGCGCTTGAACTGATTCCGCCGCCGGGTAAACATGGGCAAGCTGACGGGTTGAAACCTCAGCCATGATGGCTTGAGCCAGGGGATGTTCCGAACGGCGCTCAACCGTTGCCGCCAGCGCTAGCATATCGTCACAGGCGCTACATCGCCAGGCATCGGGTACACAATCCACCGAGCGTGCCTGGACGACGGTTGGTTTGCCCTGCGTGAGTGTGCCGGTCTTATCAAAGGCGAACAGGTGGGCACGTGCCAGCACATCCAGGAAAGCACCACCCTTAACCAGGATACCGCGCTGTGCCAGGGAAGTTAATGCGCTGACCAGGGTGACAGGTGTGCTGATCACCAGCGCACATGGGCAGGCAATGATGAGAAGGGTAAGAGCGCGGTAAAGTGAGCCGTGTGTCCCGTTGCTATCTAGAAATGGAGCGTCAAATAGCAGGGGTGGCAGGATTGCCACCAAAGCTGCCAGAGCGACCACTGCCGGGG
>WSSedA1B3DRAFT_1000517_pt1 | contig 11029 bp, 12 predicted proteins | sample WetSurSiteA1Bulk_FD_9468 | JGI IMG/M metagenome (IMG submission 9468)
CAGCTTTGGTAAATATATAATCAGGGATTTTCTGATTGAATTTAATATTTGTTATTCTAAATTCAGTACCATTGCCCTGTTTCAGCATGTCTTTATAGACTATTTTTTCAGGAAACCACCGGCCATCTAACTGCTTTACATCCGACAGTGTTGTACGCTTGAGCAATTGCCCGCTTTTAGCAAATAGCTCCTCCTTAAGGGGGACAAATCTTTCTGAATCGATCCACATTTTTCTTGAATGGTATGCCACATCTGTTACTCTTGCAGTAAGTTCGAGAATATAGGTTTTCCTGTCATCAATCATTTCATTTCCGGTTACTTGTGCGGAGTATACATCAGTCAGCTTGCGATTGTCCATCATATCCTCATATGACAAATCGGATCCCATTACCGACTGCCTCAGCATATGTCCTGATATCTGGATAATCCTGTCTGTCGAAGGCGAATAAATCCAGAGTTGGTTTTCGAGCTTCAGCATTTTAGTCCCCTGTTCGCGGGCAGGTGATAAATATTCGGTGAAAGATTTTTTATCTTCAACAGAATAGGTCCTTGAAGTAATTGTCCTGTCTGTTCTGTTCCCCTGGATTATCATTGTGGATTCGAACACCCTGTTATCGGATGACATATTCATTTCAACTTTTTTCAAAATACCATCTGCATCGGGCTGACTAAAACCAGATAGGTTGATTGCCACAAAGCAGATTATTGAAATATATTTTTTTTTCATAATGTTTTCAATTTCAGGCTTCCAGTTCCTTGAACAGCCTTGCGGTTTGTCTTTTATAGATTCCTATACCAGAAAGCAGCGTGCCTATTACAGTTGATAATAATCCAGGAATAAATCCAAGATAATAATCTGAGGGTGTTATGCGCGCTCTTATGGTTGTGGGCATCATTATTGATGAACCTTTCATTAATCCTGAAATATCAATTCCATACTTTTGTATGAGCCATGCAAAAAACAATCCAAAAGAAGTGCCGATCAGCGATCCGGCCAGACCGATCATGATGGATTCATATATCATAGTCCGATATATATGCCCCTTTTCCTCACCCATTGCCAACCTTACCCCGACCTCTCCATAACGGCGAAGTCCCCCGAGTAGTCCGGCATTCCATAATACAAGCGACATGGCAACAATAAATACGAAGGCCACATAATTTGCCCAATAATCCACCATTTTAACGTATTGGCCCATGCTTCCCTGTTGGCTAAGACTTTTCATTACCGGAGAGTATTCGTCCTTATTTACGGCATGAGCAGAGTTATACTGACCGGCTATTTTCAGGGAGGATTCATCATCATAAAAACCATCTTTAAAAAATCCAATTATTTCTCCTGTTGCATCAGGCATATCCAAAACTGCCCTGACGTCCTCAATATCAGCAATAATAGTTCCCCTGTCGAGTAATTCGTTTCCAAAGGATAAGGTTCCGGCAACAGAAAAATTGCTTATTGCCATACTCCCGTTCATAGTTGTTCCAATGAACGTTATTTTATCACCGGGATTAACTTCAAGCTTAATTGAAAAAAGTTCGCTGATCAGGATCTCTCCAGGTTTCTCTGGCAAATTACCTCTGACAAGGGATTTGGCAAGATTCAGACGTGCAGGTTCCTGTGTATCTGTCGATAATAAATCGAGGCCGATGCCAATTGCCGGTCCCTGGGTTTTTGTTTCACCATTCTCACCAGGAGCATCAATTAACCCTCCGAACTGAATTCGCTGAGCCCATTCTATTTCCGGGAATTGATTCTTAAGGTTACTGAAAACCTTACCGGCATCGAGCAAAGCCAGATCGTTGGGTGTCTGGCTAATATTTTCGGCATATGCTTTTGTCATTACTTTGACATGACCGGATGAGAACCTGGCATTCATTTCAATAGTGTCACCCATGAAACCTTTTATATAAGCATGCATCAGGACTGTCAGCATTACTCCAATTGTCACAACTATTACGGGCAGCCGGCTCCGGCTCTTATCGCGTATCAGACCTTTAAACAGAAATTTTATCATTGCAGTTTCCCCCTTAAAGCATCAGTTGGATTCATTTTTGCAATTCTGCGGGATGGCCAGTAACTCACAATCGCAGTAACCGTCGTAACTATGAGTACAGTTGAAAACACCAGTCCTGCACTATATAGGGGGTACAGGGTCTGGGCGATCGCAATGCCGAATTCACTTGTATCAATCGGCATCGTCCATCCTGTTTTTGCCATCCACACCAGAAAAGGTAAGCCGTAGGCTGCTGACAAAAGAGCTGCCAGGATAGCATGCATAGTTCCTTCCACTGTAAAGAGCCCCACAACCTGCTGGCGGGTATATCCAAGGGCGATATATGTCCCGATCTCTTTCTGCCTTCGGAATATAGATAATACCTGAGTATCAAAGATGGCAAGCATCGCTAGTAAAAGTAGAATACCATAGAGTATTGTCTGTCCGGCTGTTTTGGTTTTTATCATTTTATCGACAGAAGCAGTAAGATCTCCTTTCGTCCTGAGAGTCCAGTTGTCAATTTCCGGCCTGTTTATTTCACTGTCCCTGAAGGTAAGTATTGTTGCTTCTCCAGGCATTATCATCATCTGCTGAAGCTTTTTAAGAGGGATATAAATCTGACCCGATTCAACAGCCGGAACTCCGGTTGAAAAGATTTCGGTTATCAGAATTTCACCGGCGTCAAAAGTTCCGTTGACATCACGCCATCTGATTGTTATTCTGTCACCGACCTTTGCTTTGATATTTTTAGCCATCGATGAACCTATTATTGCCGGAATGGCCTCAGTAATTGTATCAAGCTTATGAGAAGGCAGTAAAAACAATGATTGCCCGGGATTTATGCCTTTAATTACAATGGATTGAAGACGTCCCTGAGGATAAATAGTACCCGGGACAATAAGAAACGGTTCCATATCACCTCTTGCTATTTCTTCTGCCACTTCCGCCGGGACAGGTGCATGGCTCTCATTCAGACTGAACGGGTCAAGCGGATCATAATCTTTATACCAGTATTGCCCGCCGCCAATTTCCCAGTTGGTCATATCGGTCTTAGCCTGGTGATCCCAGCCGATCATAACACCTTTCATAAAGATGATTATGACAAATGAAAATGACAGGACAATCACATTTAACCAGGTTCTTAATCCTGCTCCCATCAGGTTCCTGTATGCAAGCTTAATCGCTAATTTCATTTTATCCTGATTTAATTGGATTTGATCTCCTCTCTGTCGACGGTACCATCCAGAAGGAAGATCTTTCTTCGCAGATAACTTATTACTTTATCGTCGTGAGTGGCAAAGAGAAATGTTGTTTTCAGCTCCTTGTTCAACGTTACCATGGTCTGTAAAATATTATGAGAGTTTGCAGCATCGAGGTTTGCTGTTGGTTCATCAGCAAGTACCAGGGATGGCTTTTTCACAATGGCTCTTGCAATAGCTACCCTCTGACATTCGCCTCCTGATAACTGAGGCGGCTTCGATCTGACTTTATCTGTCAGCCCCACCCATTCGAGAGCATCCATAACCATTTTTCTTCTCTCGGAAGAGGAATAGTTTAGGAGTAACAAGGGAAATTCAACATTTTCATATACCGTATGAACTGCCAGCAGGTTATAACTCTGGAAAATAAATCCAAGGTTCTCTTTTCTTAGCCTGGCAGCCTCTTTAGCTGAAAGGCTGCTGATCGACTTGCCTAAAACAACCGCGTCACCTGATGTAGGGGTATCAAGAGACCCTATAATATTAAGCAGTGTGGTTTTTCCCGATCCGCTGGGCCCGATCAGACCTGCAAATTCTCCAGTAGTGAATAAAAGTTCTATACCATTAAGTGCTGTGAATTCTCCTTTTCCCATAGGGAACCTTTTTACAAGTTTTTCAATTTTAATTATCGGAGATAATTCCATTTTTGAAATTATTTAGTGATTTAAAACAAACATTATCTGAATACCCTTGCCGGCATACATGTTCTGTGATATCGTCTGTTCCGGAATATTATATCGTTCCGGATTCCAGTATCCCATTATGTATAACAATATTTTATCAAATTGTTTCTGCCATGTAAAGTAATTGTAGATTTTATTTTCTGTCCAGTTATAGTAAACAATTGCACTGATTTTATCAAAAAGGTTAATTGGGTAACTGGCTGTAAAAAGTGAGAAAGAATTCATGTTTTCAAAATCAAACGGTTTTTCATCATAAGAGAAGAGGAGATGTTCATAGGCCACATAAACCCCGTTCCCTATACCAAAGGTATAATCAATACCAGCATTTAGTATCTCCTGGTTTGTAAATAAGCCTAGGTCCTGCCATTTTCTTGTCCAGGATCCTTCGAGCCAGAACCCTGTTTTAAGATCCCATTTGGCGTCAAAGCCAAAACGGTCTTCAGGAATTTTTTCATACGATTGATCAAAACCTTGCATTCCGGTGTTATCTGCGGTCCGGTGATGGTATGAGAACGCAACTTCACCCAGAGGAACAGGAACCTGGATCCTGCCTCCGAACTCGGGGATATTTTTATTGGATGGGACAAATTCCCAGCCACTTGGATCGTCATTCCCATAAAGACCCCATAACCATATATTTGCATTATTTAGAAAATAGTAACGTGCAAGCAAGGCCCATACACCATCAGTAAGATGAAGAGGATCACGCGGATCCATCCGATCGAACCACATCAGGGGACGTAACAACGAAGCAGAACCAAAATTTATTTTCTGCAATCCAAGACGTAATTCAAACTGATCTGCTGAATACCGCATCCAGAACCGGTAAGGCTTCAGGTTCCCGTCAGAATAACTCGTATCGAACGGGTGAAAGGCATAAGTGCCAAAAATATTTGCAGAAGCTTCAAAATCAACAAGCTTATTTCCGGCCGATTTGATTCCATAGTATAATGACGGAATATATCGACCTCCCAGACTAACCGGCAATTGGTTATTATGACTGTAATTCGCCCATGCAGAAACCTGACCGCTGAGGTTAAATGTATCTTTTGAAGAAGCTGATAATTCCTGAGGAAGGCATGTGGGTAATGCAAAATGAATGAATGCAAAAGATAATATCAAAGCAGAGGCTCTCATTTCTTGTGTGGCGAAATGCCGTACATTATTAGTTTTGCAGACTCCATGATCATGTCCTGGGGATTGGCAAACAATTGGAGAATTTTCTCGTCGTTGAGCGATTCCATCAATTTCTGTGAAACGAGAAAAAAGAATTCAGGACGAATATCACTCCGGAAAATCCCATTTTCCTGAGCAATCCTGAAATCCTCGATAATTTTCTGCCAGGTATCATTTGTTATTTTCTTAACATAATCGCTGAGTCCGTTTTCTTTGCTCGCATAGAAATCCATTAAGAATTCCTGGCTTATATCATTTGTCCCCTCAAACTTCAGAAGGAGTATTCTCTGAATCTTTTCTTCCGGAGAGCTGATATCATTCATTATTAAAAGAAACTGTTTATAGCCTTCTTCAGTAACATTTCGGAGAACCGTTTTTGCAAGTTCAAATTTATTAGGGAAATACCGGTAAAAGGTCATTTTACTTATATCTGCCTTTTCGCATATTTCTTCAACTGTTACACGCCTGAACCCATGCTTCCAGAACAGATCCCTGGCAGCAGAGAGAATCACATTTTTACTGTCAGTTAATTTACTTTCCATAACTAAATATTACTAAAACAGCACAAATATACTAAGATAGTAAATAAATACAAATATAGTAACAAATATTTTATTTAGTAATATTTATTATTTATTTTTTGCGGAGATGTTATTACACTATTCTGGACCTGTCACATGCATGATCACATGGTATTAAACAGAGTCACGTTTTGTCATTTTTTCTACGAATTTCATGATGATGTATGCGATAAGCAAAATAAGAATAGCAGAAATTATCAATGGAATAAACAAGGAAAGTATCGAAGTACCGAAAGCTGCGGCATGCTCTCCGGTTGCAACTACCACGTTACCGGTACCTGCTGTAAGCTTTGCGGAGGCTAGCCGGGTCAGGACACTTCCGCTCTGAAAAGTCGCAGCTGCTCCTCCTCCGGATAAGAAACCGGCAACCCACTTAAGAAAGTCATTATCAATTGGAAGAACTGAGGTCATCAAAAGAGTCCCTCCGGCAACAGCCAGAGGTGTTGTAATGGTATCGAGAAGATTATCGATGAAAGGCAGGTAGTAAGTAAGTATTTCAGTTACTGTTGCAGTTCCGAAACAGATAATTGCAGGCCAGCTGCCAAGCCATTGAAATCCATCGGTCACAGGAAAAATACCTGCTTTTGCCGCAATACTTGCCACAAGCATTGGTACAAAGACCCTGAAACCGCAGCTGGCACTTAATCCAAGTCCTATTGCAGCCGCAGTAATAATCTCCTTTTCCATCCCTTTAAAACATTTCGATAAAGATAGATCAGATTAACGATACTGGACTATTCATCTTCTCAGATAATTAATAATTTACTACCTTTATAGGCCTTCATAAAAACCCGGCTAGAATTTTTTAAAAATTTTAATCTTAAACTTTAAACAGATGGAAGAAAAAACAAATCAGGAACCAGTAGAACCGAAAAAAGAAAGTTTGCTGGACAAGGCAAAAAAGCTTTTTCGCAAAGCCGATGATTTCGTCGATGACAAGGTAGATGATGTTAAAAAGAGTGAAGCCTTTAAGAAAGTCAAGGAAACCGTTGACAAAGCAGAGGATTATGTTGAGGACAAAATTGAGGATATTAAGGAGAGCGGTGTAAAGGAAAAGCTTGAGGCCTTTGCCGATAAGGCTGAGAACAAGACAGAAGAGACTGTTTCAAAGCTGAAAGATTTCAGCAAGAAAGTCGCCAATAAGACCGCAGATAAGCTGGAAGATATTGCTGAAAATATCAAGAAAAAAACCGGTGATGATAAAAAACCGGAAGATATTTGATTTCTTCAAATCGAAGAAGTAGCAGCTGATGTTCGGTACAAAACAATACTGATAATGAGATATTACTGAAAGTGACAGATTTACCAGGCAAGGTGAATTTGAACGTACCCATCAAATTGTATAAAGATTATTGTTTCAGATCATTCTAAAGTTATATGTCTTTCGACTCACTTGCTGTTCAGAATACTTTATTAAGTATAATGATCAGGTTTTTCACAAACCTTATTGTGCTATTTATTCTCATCCGGATCATTTATTATAAATACTCGAAGAAAGAGGAATATGTGTTCTCTTTTTTCCTTATGGGGATTATTATCTTTCTTATATGTTCATTGCTCGAAACAGTAGATATTCAGCTGGGAATGGCTCTGGGGCTGTTTGCTATTTTTGCAATTCTCCGTTTCAGGACAGTAAATTATACTGTCAAAGATATGACATACATTTTTACTGTTATAGGCATCTCGGTCATTAATTCTCAGGCAAACATTCCACCACCTTTGGTCGGAGCCATTGTTGTAAACGCCATTATAATAATAACTGCATTTTTACTCGAAATTTTCTTGCAGAAAAGGAGCCATACATCAATACTTATAATTTATAATAAACTGGAACTGCTTAAGCCCAGTTTTAAAAAGGATCTATTGAAAGACCTCAGTGCCGAGACCGGACAAAATATTGAAAAAGTGATAATCCGCAAAATGGATATCAGCAAAAAGAATGCTGAACTAGAGGTATATTTTATGGATAAAGATGGAAAACAATACTCCACTGGTATAGCCTGAGTAGAAATACCGGTGGAGTCATTGGATCGGATTAAATCTAATTGCTTTATTTTTCCAGAGGAGGAATGACAAGAACCTGACCGGGATAAATCAGATTCGGATCCTTGAGCATGGGTTTGTTGGCCTCAAAAATAACATTGTATTTATTGGCATTCCCATAGACCTCTTTTGCGATCTTAGAAAGATAATCTCCTTTTTTTACTGTATAAAACTGCTTCTCAGGTTGTGGAGGAGTAATAACCGGAGGATATTTAACCTTCAGCCAGTCATCTACAGATGCCACTCCTTCAATATTACCTGCAGTCACGATAACTTTGTTCCTGTTTTCGATAGTATCAATGCTTCCCATAAGGATTACCTTGTCATCATTCACCTTAACCTGAATATCACTGGTGTCGAATCCGAATTTTTTAATGTGAGCTAAAATTAAATCAGCTTTTTCCTGTTCTTTTTTTTCTTCGGATTTGCCGAATATTTTTTCACCTGCGCCTTTTATAAATGAAATTAGTCCCATGATTTTTAAATTTAGATTTTTAAATTAATATATTTTAGATTGCTGGGTACTAGTGTTAAGTTAAACTTATTTTGTCGCTTTCTTTATCATTTCGAATTTCGGAATTCGGAATTCGGATTTCGGATTATTTTGATTCTCAATTTTGCTAGTTTCTTAAGTCCTTTTATTCCGAAATCTCAAATCCGCAATCCGCAATGCAGCAATTAATATTACTTTCTTCGGGTTACAGTCAGGTTCTAACCAGTAACAAGTAACCAGCACCCGGCAACCAGATTCAGTTCATTACTTCGAATGAGATCTTCACATTGACCCGAAATTCAGTGATCTTGTTGTTTTTCACAACTGCACTCATGTTTTTAACGTGTGCAGAGCGTATTCCCTTAACTGTTTTTGCTGCGGTTTTTACTGCGGCATCTGTTGCATCTTCCCAGCTTTTTTCTGATGATGCCATAATTTCGATAACTTTTAGTACTGCCATAATTTTAAAGGATTTAGATAATTGTTAAATAGCGAATTATTGAGCTTCAGAATATTCCTGTAAAAACAGAGATTCTATTTGTTAGTAATTTAAACAAATTTCTTGAATAATCAATTTCATATTGTGAAGGATGTTATGTTTTGTTTGTTACTTTTGACGGAATTAATATCCAAACTTATTAAACTGGAAATTGTTACAAAATACAGTCAATCATGAAAACTAAGCTTTTTACATTTATACTGATTCTTATATTGGTAGTTCCCCAGACATTTGCCCAGAAAAAAAGAAAAGTTGATACTGGAATTCATTTTGGAGTTTTGGGAGGATTTAGTTTTCAATCTTTTATGGGTACAGATTACTGGGGAGAAAGCCTTGAAAACAAATTAACCCCTGGCTTTCATGTAGGCGGAAATGTGTCGTTTCGCATTATTTCTGACTTGTATGTTCAACCAGGGTTGTCATACTCCATGAAGGGATCAAAACAAAATATCATTACAGACGATATTACCAAAACAACAATACTTTCATATATCGAGCTGCCTGTAAATATCATTTACAGACCGCAGCTTGGAGATGGTCATCTGCTTATTGGCGCAGGTGGGTATGGAGGTTGCGGTATATCAGGCAGGGAACGAACCAAAAGCGGTACAATCACAATAGAACTTCCAGTCAAGTTTCTGGATGATGCTTCCGAAGAATCAACGTCATATGCTTATTACAAACGCTTCGATGCCGGAGTAAATGCACTTCTTGGATATGAACTTTATAACGGAATATTTTTTCAGGTTGATGGGCAACTTGGTCTGCTTAAGATAAATTCCGATTATGGTTTGCCTAATGACCAAACCTCAAAAAAGAATTTTGGTTTCGGAGTCTCAGCCGGATTCAGGTTTTAATGATAGTATAATTCATATTCGTAAGAAAAGGCTGTCTTATCTGTGCCTTCTGTGTAAGTTTTTAACTTATCGTTACACAGAGAATACACAGAGTCGCACAGAGAAAAATAAAGCAGGAGCTATGACTTTTTCAACAGCACCTATCCCCAACTTATCAGGGAGGTTGGACTTTTGATACAGCCTCTACTTGTTCTTACAGGAATATACATACCAAAAGCTTGAAATATCGGCATAAGAATAGCTTTCACCCTTTACCAGACCAGTATGGAAGAACTTCTTATTTACCATTTCACTTATCTCATTAAAGCCCTTCTGAAAGCTGTAATTATAAGCAGTTGACAGGAATTTTATCCTTTGATCTTCATCCATATCATTAAGTCTATAAACAGCCTCGCAGATCTTTAAAAATGCTGCCAGGTAAAGCAGCTGTGATTCGGATTCTTCAAGATCCTTCACAATAGCTACCCTGTATTTAATAATGTCCTGCTCTTTTATCCTTTCTTTAAACTGATTTTTGAGCTTACCCTTTAATAATGGCACATTTTTATGTATCGATTCAGCAAATGACGGTTTCATCTGAAATTGCCCTATCGAAAAATCAGCATACTCCTCCCCCTTGTAAATGTAAAGGCTTTTTAAAAGAGAGATCTCTATTTTATCGCGAAGAGCTGAATACCTTATAAGCTCAGGAAAAACGACAGCGACTGCAACGGGATATGATATATTATACTCTTTTGAGAGTCGTTTCATCCAGTTTTCATTCTCAGATACAAAGCTCTCAGCTTTATCCCAGTCTTTACCGAAAACCGATTTGTAGTCTATTACCTGGGAAAAGGAAAATCCCTCAAACCAGAAAAAAATTATTGAAATCAGAAAGTACCCGTAAAAAAATTTCACCAAAACAGACTGATTTGTTATAGAGCGATTTATGTGAAACTTATTTCTAAAATAAGATAGAGCATTGCATAATAGCATCTTTCCCCGGCGAATAGTACATGTATGTAAGGTAAACCTTACCGTCAGTTTTAATCAGGTACGGATTAAAAACCTCAGCTAGCGTTTTATTATCACTGAATGTCATGGTTCCGTTACTGTAGGAGGCATATACTGTGTTGGATGAATTGACAAAAAGGTTACTGAAGTTATAACTATTTTGGGAAAATTTCATGACAGTTTTTCCCGTAAGATCCATAATTCTGTCCGGAGCTATAACAAGTAGCTCATCGAATTTTACTGTGCCGTTAAGTCGTCCTCCCATCCATGTAGTCATATCATAGGTTGCTCCGGGAACATTGGAGATCAGTTCTGGCTGTATTGAAGCGGCTCCGTCCTTCATCATTTGATCCTGCATTTGCTGGCTCATTTTCATAGCAATATCCATACGCTCCTGATCGCTTTTTGCATTTTTCATTGCCTCTTCCATTTTCTTGCTCTGATCTTCGGT
>WSSedA1B3DRAFT_1000519_pt1 | contig 11014 bp, 5 predicted proteins | sample WetSurSiteA1Bulk_FD_9468 | JGI IMG/M metagenome (IMG submission 9468)
AGAATGGAGTGGGAGCTAACCGGCGCAAGAGAGGCAGTTTCACTTGGTAATGATAGAATAGAAATACTTAAGAAAGAATTAAGTATGGAAATGGAATTAATACCATTAAAGAAATCTGTAATTGAGGCTGAAGCTAATGCATTAGAAGTTAAAGCGGCTGGGTTAGAAGATGAAAAAGCTAAGCAAGAAGCTCTACTGGAAGTATATAATAAACGGCAAGAATTAAATCAACTAGATATTCAATACTTAACTCTTAAACTAGAGTATGAACAAAAACTATATGACATAGCCTTAAAGCAGCACGAAGCTAGAAAGAAAGCAATGGTACCTACTTTTAAAGAAGGTTCTGGTATACAAGGTACCGATGAATTTATGCAAACAGCAAAGGTAGAGTTTTTACTTCGCTGGGATAAGTTCATGGATAAAATGACTACACCTGTAGATAGATTATTAAATGCTTTTGAAGGTGCTATAGATAGTGGAGTTGATGCTTTTGTTGAAGCTATTGCTAATGGTGAAAATGCTTTAGAGGCCGCTAAAGAAGCTATTAAAACTACAATGTTTGAAATGGCTAAAGAGTGGTTAAAAGAAGATATTAAGAATTTAATGTATGCTACTGTTGGTAAAGCTTTAGGTTTTGAAGATCCAAAGGAAGCATTAAAGAGTGAGTTAGTAAAAACAGAAACTGCTAATCAAACTAGACATACTGAAATAATGGGACAGTTAAGAGATACACATACTCCTATATTTCAACAGATGTTAGGTGTTCTTCAGCAAATATCAGCAAAAACTGGGCAAAATGCAGCAGGTACTGCAGGTATGCCAGGTGCAGCAAGTGGTTTAGGTGGACTATTCGGACAAGGATTAAATTCCTTATTTGGTAGTTTTACAGATCCAGCAATGGCAGCATTACAACCACAAGGTGGTGGAATGATGGGTCAGGGCTGGTTTGAAGATGCTTCTGGTTACTTACAATATACTCAACCATTTGCTGAATCAGGCTTTAATACTGCTAGTTATACTTCAGCTTTTGGTGCCTCTCCATCTTTTGGACTAGGTGGTTTAGGTACTTCATTTATGAATATGTTTGGCACTACACCAACTATGCCAACTCAACCATTAGGAAGCTCTGATATATTTAGTGGGTCTAATCCACTATCTATGTCTATGGGTTCTATGCTGAATATGTCTGGTATGGGTGGTATAATGGCACCTATAAACTCATTGACACAAAGTATATCTGGAATGGGGCAGTCTTTAATGACTGGACTTCCACAATCAGGAATGACTGGTGGAATGACTGGTGGAATGGCCCAACCAACTGGTGGAATGATGGGTGGAGGATTAATGGGAGGATTAGGCATATCTAGCATGATGATGTCTATGATACCAATGTTAATGGGTGGAATTGGTGGTGGAAGCCCAGCTGGGCAAGCAGCAAAAGAAAAAGCTTCATCAGGATCATCTTCATCAGATTCAGCTTTAGGAGAAAGTGGTGGTTCAGTAGATGATTTAAAAGATACTACTGAAGAAATGAAGGACGAGTTGGAGAAGATTCTTAAGGAAATAAAGGATAATGTTATAGATATTAAAATTAATGCTATAGATTTCCAAATAGAACACATGGAAAAAATTGATAAAAATTTCCAAGTATGGTTAGCTACCTTCCAAATAGCTCATATGCAAGATATGATGCTTATGCAAAGTATGGCTAGTTCTCTTACATCTATATCATTGTCTAATACATTACATACTCAATATCTTAGTCAAATAGCTAGTTGTGCATGTATGAGTGCTGGTGGTATGGCTACTGGAGGTATAGTTTCAGGATTAGTGAGAGGATATGCAAAAGGAGCTATAACTACAGGTCCAGAATTGGCCATGATAGGTGAAGGTACTAAGAGAGAAGCAATAGTTCCACTACCAGATAATAGATCTATACCAGTAACACTAACTAATAATGATAATAAAGAAGAAGAAAAAGATAATAGACCAATTAATATTACTATTAATGGTATAGAAGGTACAGAAAAAGGTTTAAGAAGAAGTGCTGCCCAAATAGCATATACAGTTGATAGAGCAACTAGAAATAAGGTTATGAGGTACTAAAATGTCATTTATAGAAACACCAAGATTTCCTGATAATATATCATATGGTTCTGTAGGTGGACCAAAGTATAATACAACTTTAGTTATTGTTGACTCTGGATGGGAATATGCAAACATAAATTGGGAAAATGCTAGACATGAATTTAATGTTGCAATGGGAGTTCGCTCTATGAGCGAACTCTCTGATTTAATTAGATTTTTCCATCTTTGTAGAGGTAGAGCACACTCTTTTAGATATAAAAATTGGCTAGACTATAAAACTTGTGATATTGAAGAAGATATAACACCATATGATCAAATATTTGGTGTTGGTGATGGAACAACAAAAGATTTTCAATTAACAAAAAGATATGAACTTTATGGTTTAGCAGAACTTACAAACGAATATGAAATAAAAAAACCTGTGCCAAATACAGTACTTGTATCTATAAATAATATTACAAAAATTCCCAATACTGATTATACTGTAAATTATACCACTGGTATAGTAACTTTTACAACTGCGCCAGCAAATGGAGCTTTTTTAAAATGGGGAGGAGAATTTGATTTACCATGTAGATTTGATGTAGATGAGTTACAAATTACTCTAGATTTCTATGAGCATGGTTCTGCAAATATTCCTATAGTAGAGGTAAGATTATAATGAAAACTTTTTCTGCAGATCTATTAGCATCATATTCTAAAAGGGTATCTACTATAGCTAATTGTATGAAAATAATAAGGCTAGATGGTACTACTTATACATTTACTAATCTAGATAAAGATTTAACTATAGATGGGGAAGTATATAAATCATCATATGCATTTAATCCTACTGCTTATTCCTCTGCCCTTGGATTACAAATTGAAAATATGGAAGTTGAAGGTGCAGTAGACTCTCTTAATATAGATGATTTTGATATTATAAAGAATCTATTTTATGGTGCAGAAGTATGGTCATTTTCTGTTGATTATAAAAATATAGCTGCAGGTAAAGATAAAATATTATATGGTACTATAGGTGAGATTGAATTAACTGATAAAGTTTTTAAATTTGAAATTAGAGGAATGTCAAAAAGATATGAAAATTTATACTCCTCTTATTATGGAAAAATATGTAGAGCTAGGTTAGGTGACTCTAGATGTGGAGTAGATATATCTGCTTTTAAATTAGCCGGAAAAGTTGATAATGCTAGTGAAAATTCTTCTTTGTATGCAAATTATTTTAAATTTTACTTTACAATAACGCGAAGCTACTCAGAATTAAAAGTATATGATATATTATTATATGATGCGTATAATAATATAATACCTGTTGAAGAAGTATCTTTAACATCTACAGATGATTGTAAATGTAGTGATAATAGTGGTGGTAATACAGCTAATATATTAGATAATTCCACATCTACACATATATGTATAAATACTATTGGTACATCTTATAATCCTACAGCAATAATATATAAATTATCTACTAGAACTCATATAAGTAAAATTACATTTCGTGATGAACCTACTTGGAATAGTGGTAATAAAATTGAACAAGTAAAAGTTTCAACATCATTAAATGGATATACATGGAGTGATGAGGTAGATGTATATGATGATAGTTTTAGAGTTGGAAATTTAGTTACACTTAATCTTTCTTCTATGCTAGCTAGTAATGGAACAAATAGATATAGATTTATATCTAATGATGTTAGAAATTCTGGAAAAGAAAACAATTATTACCAATATGGTAATATAACTTGGTTAAGTGGATCAAATATTGGATTACAAACAGAAATAATATCGTCAGATACAAGTGGTAATATAGAATTAGCACTTCCAACAGTATATGATATAGAAGATGGTGATACATTTGAAATATCACCAGGATGTAATCACTTATTGGTAGGTAGTGATGGTACTACAAGCACAGGACATTGTAAAACTAAATTTAATAATGTATTAAACTTTAGAGGCGAACCATACTTACCAAATGAGGATGTAATCTTGTCTGGGTATATAGCAGTACAAAAATCTAGAGAAGCCTCAGAAGATGTAGACATGGTACTATTGGAGCCTGTAGATGAATGATTTAGAAGAAAGAATACATAACTATTTGAAAGAAGTACGTAAGTATGTTGGAACACCATTTTTGCATCAAGGCAGAGATAAAAATGGTATGGATTGTATTGGTATAATTGTAGTACCATTAAATGAGGTAGGATTTTTTAAATATGATAACACTAATTATAAAAGATATGGGCTTGGTGGAGAAATAATACAAATACTATCTAAACATTGTTATGAGATAGATTGGCCAAATGAAGAGCTAAAAGCTGGAGATATACTAATGTTTTCTAGACAAAAATCACAGCATTTAGCTATTTATACTGGCTCTACAATAATACATGCAAATAATTTCGTTGGTAAAGTAGTTGAACATGACTTAGATGAAAAATGGACAAATTTAATTACTAAAGTATTTAGATATAAGGAGGAATAACATTATGATGGGTGGAATTGGCCAAATGATATTTGGCATGATATTTAACTTTATGTTAATGATGTTATTTGCTCCTAAGCCAAAAGATACTATTTCTTATGGTCCTAGATTAGATAATTTAAAACCTGCGGTAAAAGATATTCAAGGTCAGGTTATAAATTTAACATATGGTACTACTAGAATATCTGGAACAGTATTTTGGGCATCTGATATTAGAGAAACAGCACACTCAGATACTACAGAATATTCTTCTAAGGGCGGTGGTGGTGATTATACTCATACAGATGTAACATATACATATGATTGTGATGTTGCAGTAGGGATTTGTGAAGGACCAATAGTTGGAATAAGAAAAATATGGGCTAATAAAGATCTTATATATGATGTAGATCAGAAACCTAGTGCTTTAAGCTGGCTAAAATATGAAATTTTTTCTGGCTCTGAGTCACAATCTCCTTCTACATTAATGCAAGCAAATTTTGGCTATGAGAATGTTCCAGCGCATAGAGGATTAGCTTATATTGTATTTGAACAATTTCAATTAGATCCTTTTGGTAGAAGACTACCGCAGTCTTTTGAATTTGAAGTAGTTGCTAAGGGTACAGTATACGGAACTGCTAAAAGATACACTCAAGTTAGTCAATTATTATATGGAGATACAGGCAATTTTTATTATTCTTATGCTTATCCAGCCGGATTTAGAAACTCTGCATATAAATTTTCTATACTTCAATGGGACGTAAATAATTATATTATACCAGTTAATAATGATAATCAATTATTATATGTTAAATTAGATGCAGCAACAGGAAACGTCATTAGGTATCATGTAAATCCAGGGTATTTTACTTGCCCAGGAGATTATTATACTGGAGGAGCATATTATTGGCCAGATTGGGGTATTGGTACTACCTCATTTGCTTTTATGAAAGTTTCTTTCATGGGAGTAAATTTTAAATATGTACCTTGTATGATTGTAAATGGTGGAGTATCTTTTTCTTCTGGTAATAGTGCAGCGGCATTTTTTGTAGTTAATTTAGTTAATAATAATGTTATTGCAACAAGAATTATGCCTAATTGTATGATGATTGGATCATTTAATCAGTTTCATTGGAGTGGTGTTTATAATAATTCAATTACTGCACAACAGTATACTGACGGGTATGGGCAAGTATTTACAGCTAATATAAAAGATGAATTTTGTTACACTGCTACTAATGCTGAACAAGTAGATGAGTATGGAATGCTAAAGGGTACAGATAGGAGATGCTTAGTATATAATAAAGAATATGCTTTATCTAATCCTAGTAGATTAATTTCTGTTAGTGGTGTAGAATTTTTATCCTCTTATCATGTGCATTTAATAGGATTTCCTAGCGAAGTAGTTGATAGTAGAGATACTTCAGAGTGTATGCAAAGTATTTTTGGAATGGAAGATACTTATACAATAACAACTACTACTTGTACAGTAACAGATATTCATATTAACTATACAGATGACTATACTAATATAAATGCTATTTATGAAGGATATACCTATAGCATTGTTGATGAAATGGAGCAGGATAAAGTCTGTAGAGTTAGAGTACAAAAAGCAAAATCTGTTAAAGAATATAGATGTCATGATGATCAATTATTAAATACTACGAATACAACTACAAATTATTGGTATCCATCTACTTTTGGTGATGTAGTTAATACATATGATACTGATCCTTTAGGACAAGATCCTAATCCACCATATGATAAACATATATCTTTAGTAGTTAAAAGAGCAATATTTACACATGATATATCTAATAGTAATTATAGGCCAATAAATTGGGATAACTGTAATGTAACTAAGTGGATAAAATTTAAGAATGGTGATGAATTACTAGCATTAAGATGGAGAAATGATGGAATATCTAGTGATATATATGGAATATATAGAAAGGGTATACATAGCTCATATTTAACAAATACAAATGTTGATCCACTAGAAAATATGTTTGGATATTATTTTTATCAACAATATACTACATCAGCATCTAGAAATCCTGTATTACCAAATAAATATTATACTCAGGAAAGTTATACCCCTAACCAACAATTTCTCTATGGAGGTAGTTGTACATATGACCTAAATAATTCTCATACTTCAGCCAATAAAGAAAACCCATTTACATTAGCTCTTGCTGGTGGTAGTATGCCATATACTTCTTATTGGTCTAGAGGTATGAAAAAGATATATTGGATGTGGGGTAACACAATATATTATTATGACCTTATTACTAATACAACAGTAGCTGATTTTTCTACTTCTGTATCCTGTACAAATGTTTTACCTTTTGGTGGGGACTATTTAGGTACTAATATTAATGGAGATTTGTATGGTAGAGAATATGCAAACATTTATTATTTAAGTAGAAATATAACAACTCAACCAGCAGTACTTGGAGAAATAATAGAAGATTTAACAGAAAAGGCAGGTATTAATTTAAGTGTACTAGATATTTCTACAGCAGCATATAATACTGAAGTATTTGGATTTAATGTATCAGATGATATAAAATTAATAGATGCATTGGAATCTTTATTAATGCATTACTTTATTGATGCGTTTGAAAGTGAATGGAAAATAAAATTTAGAACTAGAAAAGAATATACTGATAATGGTACTAATATAGCTACTATTGATAATAACGAACTTGGAATACGAGAAATTGGTGAAAATTATAATGAGAAATATAAAATAACTGTTAGAGAAGATACTCAATTACCACAATCAATTAATTATGCTTATATTTCTGCTGAAGCAGGATTTATACAAGCTAATGTGACAGCTATTAGAAACATCGATTTTAATATTGGAATTAAATCAACTATAAAGTGTCCTATGGCATTAAAAACTACTGAAGCATATAATAATGCCTTTAGAATTTTATTTGATGTTTGGAGATCTACAAAAGAATTTGAGTTTAGACTTCCAAAAGAGTATTCTTACTTAGAACCAGGAGATTTAGTATTATTACCTGTAGGTGCTTCTAAAACCTCTAATGAATATTTAATAATAAAAATAACTGAAGTAACAGCAGAATCAAAGGCATATCTGGAATTTAAAGGTTTAGAGGAAGATGCTAGAAATTTAGAGGGTATAATAAATGATGGAGCATTTGAGCCAAAAGTTAGTACCTTAGTACCACTATCTGTTACATCAGGTATTCCATTAGATACTTCTCCTTTATATAATAAATGGAATAATATTGACTATACGAATCCAGTAGTATATTATACTACATACGGTAATAATATGTCTTGGAGAGGTGGTGGTATATTTGTATCATATGATGGATTAGCTTTCTATGAAGTATCTAAATATGGTCCTTTCAGTGCCGCAGCTGGACAAATTGTATCAGTTACTAATTATACCATAGATAAAAATTATACAGATTATATAAATAGTATAACTATTCAAACTCTTAGTGTACAAGAATTCTTTTCTGTTGATGATAGCGATTATTATTATAGAGAAGGCAATTTATTAGCAATATATAAATCTGCCTCTGATACTATTGAATTTATTCAATACTACAATTTAGTAAAGGATACAACGAATCCAGAATTAATAACTATAACTGGGCTAACTAGAGGAATGTATAATACAATACCTGGTAATGCTATTTCTCAAGGAGATTATGTTGTATTATTACCAGTAGGAGCACAAAAAGTAAGTGTTAGTACTGAATATTATAATAAACAAATTCAATATAAGTTAGTATCATATGGACAAAATTTAGATAATGTAGAACCTAGTTTATATACATATAAGTGTAAATGGTATACTCCATATAATGTTAGCAATTTTAAATCTGTACTTTCCGGATCTGATATTGCATTAACTTGGACTAGCAGGGAAAGAAATAAACCTAGCTATTTACTATATAGCCCAGATCAAATAGATACAAAAGAATATACTTTAAAAATATATGATAAATTTGACGTTTTAAAAAGAACTGTTACTGGTATACTTGCTGATACTTATACTTATTCTTCTACAGATTTAACTACAGATGGCTTTACTACTAATAGTTATATAAAGTTCACTTTACAAAGAAAAGCAACATTTTTAGAGTACAGTCATTCTATTATTGATAGTACTGTATATGTTGGTGATGAAATATCTATATTACAAGAATTGAGTAATAATAATTTACTTATATATTTTAAAACTAATGCAGCTACAGGAACAACAATTTCTCCTGCTTATGGTAAGGATGGTTTTCAAACACTTACATATAATAATTATACAGGAAAAGGCTATAGTAGAAAGGATAATTGTTTTTATACAGATGGTGCTATAAAGCCAAATAAAAATGATGTTATATCTTGTACATCTACTAATAATTCATCTAGACATACAATCTCTTTTTGGATTAAAGTTACGACTAACGGTACAAGTGAATGGTCAGATAATTATATTTTAGATGCTAACTTAGATGGTGGACCTGGTTGGGCAGGTGGTTTTGATATTACAGTTAAGAATGATAATAAAATTACTGTATATATTACTCATTCTGGTTGCTTTGGGTTTTATGTTAATTATTTACCACAAAATGATTGGGTATTTATAGCAGTTACTTACGATCCAATAACTTCTGGAAGACCAGCATCAATATATGCTCGTGCACCAAGTGGTTCATATTATTATGCTTATGCATATAATAGTAATAATACTTGTTGGGGTGGAGCAAATGTATATGGTAGAAATGAATTCTTTAAGAAAGTATCACCAGATGGTGTACTTGACTATCAAATACAAGATTTTACAATACTTACTACAGATTTATATATAGATGCTGGAAGAACGTTTAGTTATATAGAAGCATTGTATAATTTAGGACTTAAAAAATGGCAACGGTAAATTTAGGAATGATTAACTTAGAAGCTAATCAATTTAATCCAGAAGTAACATATAATTCTAATCTAGAAATTTTAGATATAATTAGTCAACTAGTTTGTATTTCTAGTAATTTAACTACTCCTCCAGTTGGTGCTAATGGTGATTCATATATTGTTGCGGCAGGAGCTACTGGGGCGTGGGCTGGTAAAGCAAATTATATAGCATATTATTATAATGGATGGAAATTTTTAACTCCTAAGCAAGGGTGGAGAGTTTATAATAAAGGTACATCAAAATACTTATACTGGAATTCTACAGCATGGACAGATATGCCTTTAGCTAGTTCATTTACTAACACAGGTTTTGAGGTATACGATAGCACTGATGCAACCTCTAAAGTTAAGTTTAATGTAGATAATATACCAACTAGCACAACAATATATTTGCAAGTTCCAAATGCAGATTTTAAAATGTGTAAACAAAATTTAATTGCAACATCTGCACCTACTAGTGGTGATGATTCTGCTGATGGATATAGTGTTGGATCTGTTTGGATAGATAATACTGCAGATAAGGGGTATATGTGTGTAGATTCTACTGTTGGTATGTCTGTTTGGAAAGAAATGGCATCAGCAACAGGAGCTGGAGATGTACTAGGCCCAGCATCTTCATTAGTAAATGAAGTAGTTAGATTTTCTGATACTACTGGTGATAATATAAAAGGTAGTTCAGTATATATAACAAATAATAAAGAAATTTATCCATATCATAAAGTAGTAGATGAAAAAACAATAAGTTATACCTTAACTGGCACTGATTCTGGAAAAGTTATATTAATAAATTCCACCTCTAACTTAACAGTTACTTTACCTCAAACATCAGCCGAAACTATAGCTAATGGGTTTCACTGTAGAGTTATTAGAAGAGGAACGGGTACTGTAACTTTTGCAATACAAGGTACAGATACTATAGAAAGTGTAAGTAACTACGTCACTATATCTGGTAGATATGGTGAAGTAGAAGTTACAAAAATAGTAAATGGTACTCCTAATGTATGGCACTTATCAGGTAATTTAATATAACAAAAAAAGCCCGCATAGTTTTTGCTATGCGGGCTTTTTTGTTACTTAACTGGACATACACCAGATGCACACTCATCGTTTTCAATCTCTAATGAGGAATCTGTATTTGACCAATCTATTACCTTTAATGTATTTAAATACTCGTGGTATTTATCTTTATTAACATACTCTTGTGGTAAGTAATTAAATCCTAAATCCTTTGCACTAACAGTTGGATCATTTCTAAATAAGAAACTTACACCAACATATACATCCCAGTTGTTTAATAACCAGTTAACTATGTCCTCTTTTTCATCTGGAGAATAGTAGATTGTGTTGGATACGTTTTGATCACAGTAATTTACCTGTACTTTTTTGTATCTTTCTAACTGTGATATAGCAGACTCTTCATTTACTTCAAGTAATTCTGTAGAGCCATCTTTTCTATGAACTGTTTTATAGCTAAATGGTATATTATTATACTCTACTGGT
>WSSedA1B3DRAFT_1000521_pt1 | contig 11009 bp, 9 predicted proteins | sample WetSurSiteA1Bulk_FD_9468 | JGI IMG/M metagenome (IMG submission 9468)
GACCTCGCGCCGGTCTGGGTGAAATCAACCTGCCACCGATGGCACCAGGTTCATCCATCATGCCTGGCAAGGTTAATCCAATTATCCCTGAGGTGGTTAATCAGGTGGCATTTGAGGTGATTGGTAATGATCTGACGGTGACCATGGCGGCTGAGGCTGGACAGCTGGAGTTGAACGCCATGGAACCGGTGATTGCCTATAACCTGTTTACTTCGCTGGATATGCTCGGTCGTGCCTGCCGCACCCTGGTTTCACGCTGCATCCTCGGGATTACTGCTAACCGCGAACATTGTCGGCAGCTTGTCGAGAACAGTATTGGGTTGGTAACCGCTCTCAATCCAATCTTGGGTTATGAGAAAGCCTCTCAGATTGCCGAGCAGGCTCTTCGGACAGGCAAATCAGTGGTAGAGGTCGTGCTTGAGCTGGGTTACATGAGCCGGGAGGAGTTGGAGCAGGTGCTTTCTCCGCATCGGATGATCCGGTAAAGGTGATTTCGAAAAACAATAACCTCACCGGTTTCAAAAACCTGTGAGGTCTATTTTTTTAATATTATTCAAATTGTTGACAGTTGGCTGATTAAATTAATTATAAATTTCTGTCATTAGAGAGTCATGCCCACATTGAATATTTCCTGGGGCAGTTCAATATTATTGATGGCAAATTTCTCAGCAAACTTGGGTCGCAATCCTGTAGATTTAAGCGCACCAATAACACGTCCATTCTGGATTCCGGTCTGATCGAAGAGGAACAGGTCTTGCATGAGGATGGTATCCCCTTCCATACCCTGAACTTCTGCCACATGCACAACTTTCCTCGTGCCGTCTCGCAAACGCTCCATGTGGATGATCAGCTCGATTGCCGATGAAACCTGTTCACGGATTGCTCGTAGGGGTAATTCAAGACCTGCCATTAACACCATCGTCTCAATACGGCGTAAGGTGTCCCGCGGGCTGTTCGAGTGGATGGTGGTCATTGAGCCATCATGGCCAGTGTTCATCGCCTGGAGCATGTCAAGGGCTTCACCACCGCGTGCCTCACCTACGATAATCCGGTCAGGACGCATACGTAAAGAGTTGATCACCAGCTGCCGGATGGTTACTTCACCTTTACCTTCCACATTGGATGGGCGTTTCTCAAGCCGTCCAACATGTTCCTGTTTTAACTGCAGCTCGGCGATATCTTCGATCGTGATGATCCGTTCATTGCTGGGGATGAACGCTGAAACTACATTTAATAATGTGGTTTTTCCCGAGCCGGTACCACCGGAGATGACAATATTCACCCTGGCTTCCACGCATGCCTTCAAGAAGTTGACCAGTGCGCTCGTAAGTGTACCATTTGCAACCAGATCCTGAGATGTAAAGGGTGTTTGGGCGAATTTACGGATGGTCAACATCGGGCCAATCAGCGAAAGAGGTGGGATGATCACATTGACGCGGTATCCGTTGGGAAGTCGCGCATCCACCATGGGTGAGGATTCGTCGACTCGTCTCCCCAATGGGGCAACGATGCGGTCAATAATTCGCATCAGATGGGTTTCATTTTCGAATGTAACCCGTGTTTTTTCGACTTTTCCAAATCGCTCGATATATATGTTATCGTAACCGTTTACCATTACTTCGGTAATCGTAGTCTCCTGGAGTAGCGGTTCCAGAGGGCCAAATCCAAGAATATCGGCAATTACCCATTCGAGCAGGCGAGCACGCACAGCTCGTGTATACAACAGGTTTTCCTCTGACAGTACCCGGGTGAACAACGTCTCAATCATTTGGTGCATTTGTGGGATATGGGAGAGATCGACTTCGCCATCAGCTTCGGCAAGCAACCTGCGCTGAACACGATCCCGAATCATGTAGGCATCTGCAGAAATTTGCTCGGTACCTGCAATACTTTGAGCTTCAGCTAAAATATCATAATCACCTTGGGAAGTTGTGCGTACGTTCTTTGCGGGTCGATTGGTAAACATTCGTTGATCTCCGGAGATTTATTTTGGTAATACTGGAATGACCAACTGTGTGTTGGGAGTCAGTCGAGGTTGATTATTCATCTCGTTAGCAGACAGAATAGCTGCGACGGTTGTGTTGTAGCGATGGGCAAGCATGGAGAGATAATCACCACTCTTAATGGTAACCACGGTATCCTGGTTATATGCTTTCACTCTATTGCGTATCAAGTTGCGATACGCATAAAATGCGCTTGGGTAATCACCGACGTTTGAGGAATATTCTGCGGATGACAGGGTATCCGTGAGTGAATTGTTTAATGCGACCACACGCTGGCGTAGTCCTGTTGAGTTAATTGCATCTTGGTAAATCAATACCGCGTCTTGAAAATGGTTCAGCAAACCCTGGGCTTCAGCGATCATGGTTTGGGCTTCAAAGGATAGCTGGTCTGACTCTGGAAGTTGTTGTGCTAAAACTGCAGCCCGCTGGAAATCATCCAGTGCCATGGTATATTCTCCAGCCGCAACAGAATCTGTACCCCGTGCAATGTATGCATCATATAAGGTTTGCAAGGCGGTTCCATTGGCATAGCTTGCCTGATGCTCGATGACATATTCGAGCTGTTCGATGACCGAATCCCACTTGCTACTGGAAAAATCATTGACCGCCTGTATATATGACCGGGCTAGTTGAAATTGAATCAAGACGTTGGGATCATCGGGTGTAACCGCCAGAGCCATCCCCAAATATTGCTCTGCCAACTTTTGCGCTTCTATGGAATCTGGTGTATTTACAAGTGCCGCCTGTGCCTGGCTGATGTAATCTCCAACCATGCTCTCTTCGATCACCGCACGCACCTGGGTTCGGGCAGCCAGAGCTTCACGATCTAAAGGTCGCAACGCCAATGCTTTGCTGAAATACTCATCGATCTTTTTTAGCACATCCAAAGATGGCACCGGCTCAGCAAGGAGTGCCTGGGCGGCCTGAACATAGCTTTGGAATAGATTCTCTTCCACATGGCTGGTTTCGAATGCAGGGTCCATCAGACGCAGAGATTCGTAACTCGAAACTGCTTCTTCATACAGTCCTTCAGAAAATGCCTGATCAGCTTGTTGCAGTACCGATGCCATCTCTGTCTGGGTTTGCAAGTTCTTGATCTGCAGGGATACGTCTCGATAATTGGGCATTTTCTGATTGATTGCTTGCAATACGGAAAGAGCTTGAGCTGAATCACCCAATTCCATCAGATTCATCGCTTGAGTGTATTCGACTTCAATATCCTTTAATCCTTGAGCTTGAGCAATGGCATCTGTGAGACCGGGGAATTCAGGATTCTTGGCTCTAATATTTTCAAAGGCAGACAATGCTTCGTCAGATTTGCCGGATATGATCAGTTGTTGGGCATTTTTAAATTCAGCTGCCAGTTGAATCTGCAGCCAGTTCTTGGCAAGATCTGATTGTGCTATGTTGTATTGCTTTTGGATCCATCCAAAATAAGTAGTGTATGCCAAAAAAACAATAACAACGATCCCAAAAATCGCCAGAATCCTTACTCCGGTTTTTATCAACTTCTGGCGTTTTTGGTGTTTGCTTTCCTCAACCTCATACGCATTAATCCTTGAACGTACTTCCATTTCCTGGCGTAGTGCCCGAATCTCAGGTTCGGTTGGGAATGTGCGTTCAACTTCAGCTAATTTGGTGAAACCCTCTTCCCATTTTCCAACCTGAAAATTACCCATCGCATCTTGAAATGGCGGAAAATTCAGGTACGATTCATTTACATTAAAACTCATGCTGCCTCCAATAAATCTTTACCAATCCGGAATACATTCTCCTGCTTATAAGGAATTAAATACCTCTCTCAATGTTGGTAAGGCCGGCCCAAGGATCACCGCCAATAAAGCAGGAAAGATCAACAAAGCCATCGGGATGAGCATTTTGACAGGGGCTTTCTGTGCCTGTTCCTGGGCACGGAATCGCCGTTCAATCCTCATTTGTTCTGCCTGTGCATGTAAAGTATCACTGATGCTCATACCGAGCTGCTCGGTTTGCAGGATCAAAGCCACAAAACTGGATATCTCACGTATATCCAACCTGTCTGACAGATTTCGCAGTGCATCCCGGCGCGTCAAACCCATTTCCATTTCATTGATTACGCGCCCAAACTCATGACCAATTGGGGTGTTCCAATACTCGCTTACCCGCTGTAGGGATTGATCGAAACCTAAACCGGCGGTTGCACATACACTCAGCATGTCCATCGCGTCGGGTAATCCTTTTCTGACACTGTTTTGCCTGTGTTTAATTCGGTTTTGTAACCATACTCTAGGGGCTGCATAGAAAAAAATCAGGATTAATATACTGAGTGCAACGTTGATTGTCTCTGTTCCACGGCGATAAATTACGAAAGCCAGGTAGACACCAAGTAGTGTACTGGCCAGGCTAATTCCATAAAATTCCCGTGCTCCTAAGCCCATTGGATTCCCAGCCACAAGAAGTTTATGGGTGAGGCTTTCGATCGATCCTCCAGGAGTCAAACGGCCGAAAAATCGACCAATGCCTTTAATTGCAGGCATTATGGTTCGGGTAAAAAATGAGCCAGTGATATTTCTGGGTAGTGTCCGGGTGGCAGTTGCCTTGCTGCGGTTGTCATCTAAAGGTGCGGTGACGTATTGGTTCAATCTTTTTGACATTGAATTTGACGTTAACCAGCGTGCACCCAAGATAAGAACAATTAATCCAGCGATGCCTAATATAAAACTTACGGAAATTTGCATGTACAGCTGCATAATGCCTTCCTCATACCTCAATTCTGGCCAGGCGGCGGACTAAGATATTTCCAAAGATTACCATGATGACCGCTCCAACGGGAATGCATAGGATGGATGGATCAAATAAGCGCATCATATACTCCGGTCTGAGAAAAAACATGGCAGCCGCCATGGCAACGGGCATAAAGGTTAGGATATAACTACCAAATCTCTGCTGTGAGGTCAGCACGCGTACTTCACTAAATAATCGGATGCGCTCGCGGATGGTATTTGTGACCGCATCTAACATGGTGACGATATTGCCACCCACTTGAGAATTGATGTTGATTGCTGTGACCACCAGGTAAAGATCATCGTTTTCCATTCTGGCAACCAGGTTGTTTAATGCCTGGCTCAGCGAAAGTCCAAGTCCAATTTCATGGCGTACTCGCCGAAATTCCTCTGAACCTGGTGGTTTCATCTCCTTGCTTACTACCTCAATTGCTTGAGGCAGGCTGTATCCTGCCCGTACAGCCCCGGTCATCAGGACCAAAATATCCACCAGCTGGTTGGCAAAACTCAACCGTCTTTGTGAAATTGCACGCTTGAGAAGCAAATCAGGAATGAAGTAGGCGATGACCGCCAGTCCAAATCCAGCGACTAAATTCTTGGAAATCGTCCAGCCAGGACCAAAAACCAGAACATCAGCTCCACTTGCGAAAATACTGGAAATTATCCATCCCAAACCGAAAGCCGCAATGACGGTCCCAATTCGGATGACTACATACTCTGTCTCGGTGATCGGCCAGTTTGCGCTAATCAGGAGCAAGTTCAGCTTTTCGGAGGCTAGGCCTGATAACAGGTTGTTCAACCGTAAGCGCCATCGAATAAGATTGCTCCTCCGCCGTTGCCCCAACTCTGGTTGGTTTGATTCTACAGGCACACTTACATATGTCTCCAGACGGGAACCAACATCCTGGCCTGCAAAAAAAACATCTCGCAAACCGAAGATCACCAATCCATAGGCAACTAGAATGATGATGACAATTACTGAGATGACCGCGATTAGGACGGTGAAAGATGCCATTCAACCATTTCCTTTTGTGAGTTTTCTAGCCAAAACTGCTTGAGGCCAATAATAAATCATGACCCGCTTTCTCGCCTTGCTTTGGAAGCACATCATGCCCCATTTCTCTCANCGTAATNGATGTCAGNTTGCGGGCTAGCTGCTGGATTGATTTGCTGGCACTACTCCGGCTGTAATTGACTAAATATGGAACTCCCCGATTAATACTCCGCAGCACATTTGCAGGGTCATTCGGTATCTGATGATACACCTGGTTGTGTAAAACCGTCTCGATGTCATGCAGTTTGACCCCTCCCTCGGCTCCGGCTTTATTTAATAACATCAGGATTTTATCCATTGGGTAGGCAAGCGACCGGCTTAATTGTATAAAACGGCTGGTATCATGCAGTGATGCCAGGTCGGGCGTGGTGACCAGTAAGATGCGATCCGTAGCATCCATTAAGGTAACCGAGATTTCATTCAGAGGTCCACCCGCATCAACCACAACATAATCATAGAAACGGGAAACGCCCATGAAGATGTTGTAGATATCTTCAGCTCTTATCCCCTGGGCAATTTGGACGTTGGAGGGCGCCAGGAGGACGTGGATCCCGGAAGGATGGGGTGTAACAACATCTCTCACCAGGCCTTCGTCTAAATTTGTGGCGTGAGGGATCAGATCTGATATAGAATTTTGCACCCGCAGGTTGAGCATAACTTCCATATGACCAAAAAATACTTTTCCTTCAAACAGAAGTACTTTTTTACCCGTTTCTTCTGCCAGGGCAATTGCCGTATTGACTGCGATTGAAGTCACACCCGTTCCACCCCGTGGGCTGTAAATNGTNACTGAGCGTAGCGGGCGGGTTGCCTCTGGTGCTGCGGATGGGACGTACATTTTCGTTTGTTGGCGACGACCCTCCAACTCAGATACCCGGCGGAGTGTGCTCACCAAATTTATCTGTGAGAAGGGTGTGATCAGGAATGCCCGTGCTCCAGCCAGCATGACCTGTTGGGCAACCAATGGATCATTGGTTGGAAGGATGGCAACCACGGATGAATTGGGGAACTGTAATGCCAGGTCATCAATGATATCCATGGTTGACTCACCTTCAAGCTTTGAGTCTACCAGGATGATATCTGGCTCGGTAGTGTGTAATTGTTTCGCCAGCATATCCTTGGAAGTTAATATATCTGCCAGGATATATTCATTTTGTGAGTTTAATGCTTCTGTGATTTGCTGTTGTGTTGTTCCTGGATCGCAGAGTGCCACCACTCGGATTTGTTTGTTAGCTGGATTCATGCTAAAACACCTCTATTCTCGTCAATTCCATACATATGTCGGTAATGATTAATGTTTTCCCAGTCTCACTACTTTGGGATGGTTAGCTCATAACGTTGTAATAAATATTCCACGGTGATTGGGCTGACATCAAACAGTTCATTCGACGTTGGTGAACGCAGGACGATGTCAAAATTTGCACCCTTATCACGCATGTTCTTCAACACCAGGGCATCCTGCGGATCCATGGCAAACAGGTACGCTCTCACCCTTACGTCAGCCGGATTCGGGGTGGGTTGGGCAGCTCCTTCTTGAGTCTGATTGGATTCAGCCACTACGTCAGCGACAATCGCTGTGACGTTAACGTGCTGAAAGGCATCAAAGGTGAACATGCGGGAAATTTTTTCCTGCTGCTCCGTTGTAACTCCAGCGCCAGGTGCGATGGTGGTTGGACTCACTTCCACCGTCATGGAGGCAAAGATGTCAACATTGTCTCCCCGTTGTAGCACACCTAATCCGCTCATTAAGTCAGTGGCAGGGAAAGCCATCAACACCTGATCATCTCCAATGATATAGCCGATATCATGCGAGATGTTGGTTGGGTCTGCCAGGTGATGTTGCAAGACCATTTCTCCCTGGATTAAGTGGACGGTGGCGATCTTGCCAAGCGCTGCTTCAATGCTGAGCAGTGCATCGCGGGGCACCAGGCTCACCGGATAGGAAGCAGTCTGGATATCTTCCCGGTTGATCACTGTGCCAACCGCCAGGTCATGGGTGGTAATGACGACGTCTGTAGTAGCTTCGACGATCGGGGTTGGCTGTGGAGGTGGGGCAAAGCTTTGCTTCAGCACCGTGTTAATCGCCAGGACGCCTAAGGCGATTAAGCCGACCCCTACAACTGCGATGATGATTCCAATGAGAACTCGACGATTCAAGGTAACCCTCCTGGGTTAATGGTTTTGAAGATGTGGATGATTAGCAGTATCGGTTGCATTATTTATACCAGTTCTGGAAAAATGTTGCTAATAAGGTATTTATGAGCATACGTAGATGATGAATTTTATTTAACAAGGATTACGGTGAACGCTCCGGTATTGAACCAATCGCCCGGTCCACCGTAGCCACCCAGGTCAACTTCTTTGAAATAACCCTCAATCGTTTTATCATTTTCATCGATTGAACAAGTCTTATTATTACCTGTCCCAACACAGTTATTTACTGCATAGAGGTGTCCATTACAGTCTTTACCGTGTGGATCTACATTCCCATTAAGATCATAATGAATGTAATCAGTTTCATGGTCAACTTTTTTGTTGCCAGTTTGTACACAAGTTACATGGAATTCAGCAAAGGTAATAATATGAAAATTCATGCTTGGGCCTGCAATAGTTCGATTGTCATCAGGTCCGTATGTACACTGATCTCCCATCTCTACAGGCACGGAAATATCGGGATACCCATTACATATATTATTAAATACAGGTAGGATCACATCTTCACCAACTACATATGCCGCAGCAGTATGGAAAATGCTGGTGGCCACACCGCTTTCTTCAGGGATCCACTTATGAGGTGGGATTGGGTCTGGGAAGCCATTCTTGATCCAATCCGTCAGCTCATTTGCTCCACCTCCCCCACCATCCAGGTCTAGCCAGCTTCGTGCACCACCTGTCATCAGCTCATCAATGCAATCGTTATTTAAATCACAGTCAGTTTTTCCTGCTTCGACAGCCTCACAGGTTGGAGCATCGAGATGACCGCTACACACAAGATCTTTTTGTTCGTAGCAATAATCCGGTTGTGTAGGATCGGTTTGGTCAGGATTACACTTTCCACCCTTATTATTCTCTTTTACCTTCACCGAATCCATGAGTATATAAGTACAATTCAAATCATATGGATCCCCATTACAATCGTCGATTGTTAATTGTGCGCAATCCATGCCAGGAACGATAACGCCGCCTACGACCGTGGAACGGCACGCCCAAGCTACCGGCAGCACGCCCATCCCTACAGGTGTTTTACATACGGCTCTTGCAACTGCCCTTGGTGTGACCTGTGGATAGCCGATTAATNCTGCGAAGAAGGTATCTTTCTGAACCGTAGCTGTCACCTCCACTGTACCTGTGCTCAAGCTGGCGAAGACCTGCGGTGGGTCAACTGCCCCATTCAATACCGCATAATCCTCGGCGGTGGAAATTCCTCCAGCTTCGTCGGTATACCGACACATGTAGGTAGCGCCAGCGAGCGCTCCAGCATCTGCTGCATTTTGTGCCTGCCGTTTGGCTGCATACGCATTGCCTCCATCTAAAACCAACGCCAGTAGGGCTACAAATGCAAAGAATCCAAGCACGAAAACTACTAGGGTTTGACCCTTTTCATATTTAGGCTTTTTTATCTTCATTTGCTCTCCATTATTTATATTTACTCTTATGGTGACGGTATCCACTCTGTCCGCATGATTGCATCACTATTTAAGGTTAAGAATCCTGAGCTGCAGGCACAAATAATTTGTGACACAAACGGTGTAGCAGGATAGAAATCATATCTTACGCTCACCCGAACTGTTGGATTAGAAAAACCAGCAGCTGATTCGTATGAAGCGGGATCCAGGTTAGCAAATGTTATGTTGCTATCATTTAGATCAAGTCCAACCGCATAATTCTCGACTCTGGCTTTCATCCCATCCTCATCAGCGGACACAGTCCCTGATGAATATAATGGATTAGCTGCACCATATCTCGCTCCCTCCCGTGCTGCATTATGAATGGCACTGTAATAATACACACCTCTTCCAAAGTCAAATAGCACTACAGCTAACAACAAGAATGCTGGGAGGATCAGGGCAAATTCCACCAGTGTCTGACCTCGGGTTGAGAAGCGCTTTATCGTTTTCATGGTACCATCATTTCTGCTGTCCGCCTCAGCGTTAATGGTTGGGGGAAAAAGAAGCTTAGAATTGGTTCAAAGCTATAGGTTAATGTTACACGTATGGGATGCTCGGAAGTGCAGTCTTGTAATTCAGTACTGGTAGTCACAATCGCACTGGGATCTCCGCATTCAATTACCCTCGAGGCAATATTACCCACATCGACCATCGGTGAAGCCCCTATCTCTGTATCAATTGCCGTGTTTATATCAGCAATGGTGGCTTTCCCAGGCCAAAAAGTGACCACTCGGGTTCCTTCGCGGGCGGCATTGGTTATGGCTATATAGGAGAAAAAAGCTCGTCCGAGGTCAAACACGCCCACCAGAAGCAGGACAATTATTGGCAGAATCAAAGCGAATTCCACCATACTCTGCCCATCATGGTGGTGGGATGCGTTTTTATTCCAGCCTTTTTCTAAGATCGAATTTTTTGTTATTCTCTGCATTTGTAAAACCATTCGAAAACTGCCCCCTTCGATATTAGCATGACAATTCTCCTCGATGTAGTTGCCTTAGTTCCCTGTCATACACTTATCTACCTGAAGGGCAATTTATATACCAATAGGATCAAAAAAAATTATATCATCGATTTAAAGACATTGATACTGACAGAAATGAAAGGAATTTAAGCAAATGATTAATGCCTATAAAGCAGGAAGTATTGTAAAATATAGTCACGATCTGGTGGCTATATCCCTAATATAAAACGTATCTCGCTCCGCTTTGTTACGGAAGCTAAATCGAAAGGAAGGGTTCATGTTTTCATACGATAGTCATAAAGAGCTGTTGGATGCTGTTTGGCGCATGGCGTATATTGCAGAATATCGCGAAGGCGGTAACCTTGCCCATTTGGAACGCATCAAGGGATATGTACAGGTGCTTGGGCGTGGTTTGGGTCTGACGCAAAGTGAGGTGCAACTCATTTCGACAGCCTGCCAGTTGCATGATATCGGAAAAGCAGGCCTTCCGGAAGGATTACTCCTCAAGCAAGGGCAATATAGTGATGCCGAATTGAATAAGATCAAAAGCCATACCTCCGT
>WSSedA1B3DRAFT_1000522_pt1 | contig 10999 bp, 12 predicted proteins | sample WetSurSiteA1Bulk_FD_9468 | JGI IMG/M metagenome (IMG submission 9468)
AGAGGAGGTGGTTCGAAATTCTCGATAACTCACCCACTATGGTTCTGATAAACTTCGCCCTCGGGGGGGCCTCTATACCATAGAGTTTTTCTACTGCGACGCAATAACCGATATTGTTCGACATGGCGGAGACATAATCCATCCTGTCGGTAAGCGGAAGGGCCTGGAAATAGCTCAGGCTTTCACCAAGTTTTTCGAGTCCACGGTGGAGATAACCGACATAAGGGGTAAGCTTGACAATCGTTTCGCCGTCGAGGTCAAGGACAACCCTTAAGACACCGTGCGTAGCCGGGTGCTGTGGCCCCATATTGACATTGAGCTCTCTCGTCTCAAAAATCTTTTCTGGCTCTTCCATCTTAATCATTCCACTCAAACTCCTTCAGCTCTTGCGATCTCTTCACCACTTCAACAAAACTCGGCCAGTCTTTCTCAAAATCCGGGCCTTTTAATGGATAATCTTTTCTTAATGGATACCCTTCCCAATCCTCAGGCATGAGGATCCGTCTCAGGTCCGGATGGCCGACAAACTCTATCCCGAACATGTCATAGCATTCCCTTTCATGCCAGTTTGCGCCGGCCCATATGGGAACAACAGTCCCTATTTGCGTATTATTTTCCGGCATCTGAGCCTTGATACGGATTCTGTGACGGTATTTTGTCGAAAAAAGATTGTAAACAACCTCGAACCTCACCTCTTTTTTATTCATCCAATCAACAGCGGTTAAATCCTGAAGGTGGTCAAAACTGAGGCGGGGTTCGTCGTGAAGATACTTGAGTATGGCAACACTTTGCCCTTTCTTTATAATGACAGAGACCTGGTCCCTGTGATTGGTCACTTCAATAACCTGCTCAGGGAATTTTTCTTTTATCATCTCGGCTATCTGAGTCGGATCGATGCCCGGGATATGCAAACTGGCTGGTACTTCAGTTATCGCCATGGACTCCACCTCGCCTGTTCTTTTCTAATCTTTTCCTGAAGAAGCATCACGCCTTCAAGGAATGTTTCAGGTCTCGGAGGGCAACCCGGTACGTATACATCAACAGGGAGGAACGTGCCGACTCCCTGTACCGTGCTGTATGTCCTGAAGATTCCCCCTGTGCAGGCACAGCTCCCGACTGCTATTACATATCTCGGGTCCGGTATCTGGTCGTACACCCGTCTTATAACGGGAACCATTTTCTTGGTGACGGTGCCGGCAATGATGACACAGTCTGCCTGACGCGGAGACCCTCTGAAGATAACGCCAAATCTGTCGAAATCATAATGTGATGCGCCCACGGCCATCATCTCGATGGCGCATCAGGCAAGGCCGAAGGTCAAAGGCCAGATTGAAGACAGCCGTCCCCAGTTAACAATCTTATCAAAAGTAGTAACGATAAGGTTGGGAGGTAATATCTTGGTGTCTTCTTCTACCTGAACCAGACCTGTGGCTGATGTGTCTAACATCTTCTAACCCCCTATTGTGGTTATTTCAATCCCAAACGAATGCGTCTTTTTTCCAGGCGTAAAGGTAACCGATCAAAAGAATAACGATAAAGATCACCATTTCGATGAATGCAAAGATGCCTATTTTATCGAAGACAACCGCCCACGGATAGATGAAGATCGCTTCAACATCGAATACTACGAAGAGCATTGCAATTATGTAAAAGCGAATCGTAAACCTTGTGCGGGGTTCACCTTTCGGATTGATACCGGATTCATAGGGCAGGAGTTTTTCGAAGTAGGGTTTTCTCAGTCTGAAGAGATAGCCTATGAGAAGCGCTCCGATACCGAACGCCGAAGCGATTAGAATGAAAATAAGAACCGGTAAATATTCTGATGGTAAATACGTTCCAGGCATAAGCGGTTATGTTATACTGAAAAGCACTATATCTTGTCAAGTAAAAATTTTATGGCAGGAAAAGTTTTTCTTCATCATTAAAAATTAATAAATGGCGAGGCATGGGCATGTTTAGAATCAAACGGAAAATGGCATTATCTGATGCAGTGATCGTATTCGAAATCGAGGCATATGATATCGCACAAAAAGCAAGAGCAGGAAATTTCTTTGTATTGAAAATCAATGAACAGGGAGAGCGCATTCCACTCACGATTGCGGATTTCGACCAGCAGAACGGAACCATTACAACTGTTTTTCAGAAGATGGGAAAAACAACCCACCAGCTTGCTGCATTGAACGAGGGAGATTTTATTCATGACGTCATAGGTCCTCTCGGCATACATTCTCATATCGAAAATTTCGGGAAAGTCATTTGCGTCGGCGGCGGCGTCGGCATTGCTCCGGTGTATCCGATAGCACGTGCTTTAAAAGAAGCAGGGAATGTTGTCATTTCAATCATCGGCGCACGGACAAAAAATCTTATCTTCTGGGAAGAGAAGATGCGTGAGGTATCGGACGATCTCATCATCGTGACTGATGACGGATCATATGGCAGAAAAGCTGTCGTAACAATCCCTGTCGATGAACTGTTGAAAGAAGATAAGAGCATTCAGCGGGTTATCGCAATCGGCCCTGCCATCATGATGAAGTTCGTCTGTGTAACGACCGAGAAACACAAGGTGAAAACCATAGTCAGTCTTAATTCTATTATGGTTGATGCGACAGGCATGTGCGGGGCATGCAGAGTTGAAGTAGGCGGAGAGACAAAGTTCGCCTGTGTCGATGGTCCTGAGTTCGACGGACATAAAGTGGATTTCGACCTCCTTATGGCGCGGCAGAGAATGTATGTTGAAGAAGAGAAGGCTGCATTCGAGCGCTATAAAATAATGCTGGAGGTGAAATGAGCATGGAAGAGAAGAAAATAAAAGAAAGGGTCAGGATGAGGGAACAGGAAGCCCTCGATCGCGCCCGGAATTTTATGGAAGTTCCCTATGGATATACACCGGAAGAGGCTGCGGAGGAGGCGTCCAGATGTCTGAAATGCCTGAGGCCAACATGCAGAAGCGGTTGCCCTGTTGAGGTGGATATCCCTTCTTTTATTCAATTGATTAAAGACGGGAGATTCATAGAGGCCGCATGGAAAATAAAGGAGAAGAATGCGCTGCCGGCGGTCTGCGGCAGGGTATGTCCGCAGGAAACTCAATGCGAATCAATGTGCATTCTTGGTAAAAAAGGGGACCCTGTCGCAATCGGGAACCTTGAGAGATTTGTTTCAGACTATGAAGCTGCTCAGGGCGAACTTCAGATGCCCGAGAAACCGAAACCGACCGGGAGAAAAATTGCGATTATCGGCGCAGGCCCCGGAGGGCTGACCTGTGCAGCAGACCTTATTAAGGCAGGACACGAGGTCACCCTCTTTGAAGCATTGCACAAACCGGGAGGGGTACTGGTCTACGGGATACCGGAATTCAGGCTTCCCAAGGCTATCGTGGAGCGGGAGGTCGAATACATCAGAAAGTTAGGAGTTGAAGTCAAAGTGAATGCCGTCATAGGCAAGCTCTTCACTGTTGATGAACTGCTCAGCGAATATAACTATGATGCATGTTTCATCGCAACCGGCGCAGGGCTGCCGATCTTCATGGGAATTCCCGGAGAAAACCTCAACAGCATTTATTCTGCCAATGAATTTCTCACGCGGGCAAATCTCATGAAGGCATATCTGTTCCCTGAATATGATACCCCGATTAAGCGGGGGAAAAAGGTTGCTGTATTTGGCGGAGGGAATGTTGCCATGGATTCCGCACGGGTCGCCCTTCGCCTTGGTGCGGAAAAGGCGTATATCGTTTACCGTCGTTCTGAGGCTGAGATGCCGGCGAGAAAAGCAGAGGTACACCATGCACATGAAGAGGGCATAGAATTTATGCTGCTGACAGCACCAATCAAATTCCTCGATGACGGGAAGGGGAATGTCAGGGCTGTAGAATGCATAAAAATGGAACTGGGAGAACCGGATGCATCGGGGAGGAGAAAGCCGGTTCCCATAAAAGGAAGTCAATTCACCGTGGAGATAGATGTTGCGATCCCCGCTATCGGAACACGTTCAAATCCTCTTTTGACAAAGACAATACCTGATCTGAATCTGAATAAGAGAGGATATATCATCGCTGATCATGAAACCGGGATGACCACAAAACCCGGTGTCTTTGCCGGTGGAGATATCGTTACCGGTTCAGCAACGGTAATCCTGGCAATGGGCGCAGGCAAGAAAGCCGCCCGGGGAATCAACGATTACCTCAAGTGGAAGTTCTGGGATACAGGCGGGGTTCTTCAGTAGCACTACTTTTCACGAATAAATGAGTGACAGGCGCACTGTGTATCATTCCGGCTCGTCCGGAATCATTCTTCCTGCCTTATTTCACCGACAGCTGCTGTTGCACATATTCTTTTAAAAATGCCTCTACTGTACTTATCTCTTCTGTCTGCGGCAGATGCGCTGTAATCCTTTCTATGTAATTCCTCTCTTTCAGCAATTGAAACGAAGGTGTGAAATTCAGGTCAAATATCCAGGAAAGCTGGAGGAGTTTAAAATCATTGAGCGTCTTCAGGTCAACGAGGCGTATGATTTCTTTTTTGTAAATAACTGTCACCACTTCTTTTGTATACTCCGGCACATCGGGCAGACCGAGCCCGACTGCAGACGCTTTGCCCTCCGCAGGACTTTCATAGTATTCGAGGAACACACGCCAGATATCAAGTTTGTCCGCATCCCTGATCAACCGGATGAAAAAAATGATTTCTTCTCTTTCATTCCTCGGCACAGAGAACGCATTATGAAATTTGACAGCTTTCAAAATGATTTCCTGCTCGTGCGCAGGGAGTTCCTCCACTATCTTTTTTTCTCTCAATGTTTCTGCACCGAGTATACCGTGATTAACAGAATCACTGTCCCTGAAGGTCTTAAACCGGGCATACTGAGGAAACCGGCCGACATCATGGAAAAGGGCAATCGTTTCGGACAGTAATTTCTTCTCTTCGTCGAGAGATAATCCCCCGGTTATCCCGACCATGTTTCCGCATACATTGAATGTATGCTCTTCCTTGAGCAGAATGTTCCTCTGATCTTCAGTGTTGTCTGTGTAGAAGGATTTGCAATAATCAGCAAACCATTGTTTGAAAAATATCAGGTCATCATGTTTCATATATTGATTTCTTATTGTAAAGCATTGCTGTCCGGAATATCTGGAAGAAGGAGGGGGTATGGCTCGATTTCTGAAGCAAAATCACGGGTAGTCTTGATGAGGCTGAAGACGAAGCGGAAACCTCAGTTCTGAATTGCAGACAAACACTGCAGTCAGAGAAAGCCCTGTTCCTTCACTAAGGGAGTTCTTTGCTTCGGAAATCGAGCCATACCCCTCCTTAATTTCTACCAGTTTAATTGGAAGGGAATACTAACAGTGCCCTCTCTTTTCTCTCATGATTTTTCATATTTATTCATTTAAAATAGGAATGATGACACTTACCGAAAACGATTTTAATTTTATGAGGATAGCCATCGAAGAAGCGGAGATTGCCTATGAAAAAGGTGACGTGCCGGTCGGTGCAGTCCTTGTGCAGAACAATGTGGTAATTGCGAGAGCACATAACTGCAGGGAGTCATGCAATGACCCGACAGGTCATGCAGAAACGATTGTACTCCGGTTCGGTGCCCATAAAAAATCGACCTGGCGGCTGACACACGCTACCCTCTATGTCACAAAAGAGCCGTGTATCATGTGCGCTGGCGCAATGATCAATGCCCGGCTCGGACGCCTTGTCTATGGCTGCAGGGATGAAAAAGGCGGGGCGGTTGACAGTCTCTACAAGATTCTCTCTGACGAAAGACTAAACCATAGGGTAGAGGTTATATCGGGAGTGCTTCAGGAAGAATGCGCAGGACTGCTCAAAAAGTTTTTCCAGGAGCGCAGATGAGCATTCGTATGGCGGAGGGGGAGGGATTCGAACCCTCGGTGGAGTTGCCCCCACAACGATTTTCGAGACCGTCCCATTCAACCGCTCTGGCACCCCTCCTGAAAACAGCAAACTGTATACACTTAAGACAACATACCGAACAGCAAGAAAACTCGTCAGAAATTAGTTTAAACGAAAACACTACGAATAAGGAATACATCTTAACGAGAAGATACCTTGTATAAGCAGGGAACTAGGGGCTACAGCTCAATTTCCGAATCGAACTAAACTACCTCTATTTATAGTCACCCCTTGGCCTGACTTCAATGGTATCGAACTATTGGAAGCTGAGACCTCCACTTCGTCTCCGGTCCCGAAAGGCTGAAGCCTGTTCGGGATTACCCGTGATTTCGATTCGGAAATTGAGCTGTAGCCCCTATTGCTGAATATCTTGGATGGCTTCAAGAGATAATAATAAGGTACCTTACTTCGGCACCCACACTTTCCCTTTATCAATAATATGGTCGACTTCCCATCCTCTTTTCTGCAACTCCCGTGCAATCCATCGCCGATGGCATTTCCAGGGAAATTTTTCCGCACAGATTATGACAGAATGCTTTTTCCCTGCAATCGATTCAAGCAAATCAATCCCCTTGCTGAAATCAGCAGTTATGGAATATGTAACATATCCGCCCTTTCTGAATCCTCCCAACTCCTTCCCGAGGAAATGATATGCAATTCCTTCGCGTTGTAACAGAGTCTGAAGGTTTTCTCTGGTAAACAGAGGGATCCTGCTTTTCGGAAAACTGCGGACGTCTATTACTGCCTTGATATCATAAGCGAAGAGGATTTCGATGAAATCCTCTTCGCTTCTCAAATCAGTCCCGAGGGTAAATATTTTCTTCATTGCAGAAAATTCCAGGGAAATCAGAAACCTTATTTACAAGGCAAGCATATAAAAAACGATTGAGTACAATTGATCTCCGGTAATAACAAGCTGTTATCAAAAGATCATTTACGGACGCGTTTCTTTGCAGCAAGCAATATATCTATATCCATTTTATCCTGTTTTCTTTTTGCAGTATGCTTGTTTTTTATTAACTCTTCCAAACCAATAAAATACACTCTTTCGTCGCCATATTCACCTTTTATCTTGTTTTTCCATACTTCTTCAAAGGTCACACCATCAATTGCGGTAAGAAGGTCAATCCGTATAGGCTCATATCCCAATTGAATAATCTTTCCTTTCTTCGCAAAATCTTCAGCAGAGAGTTCCAATGCTTCGAATCCGAATTCTTCAAGGGCATGCACTATTTTCCTTCCATTCAGTGTTGATGGCTCTACAAAAATGTCCATATCTTTTGTATAGCGTGGAATCGCATAGTATGCAACTGCAAAAGCACCGACAATGCAATACTTTACTTTGTGTTTATTGAATAACTTTAAGAACTCTCTGTAGTCTTTTTCTACCTTTTCCATGGTTTCGTTCTTTTTTTATATTAAAGGCTATTCTTCTTAAAAACTGCATGGTGTCAAGCCTCTCCTGCGGATTCATAGACAGATAGTAATCTAAATTAAAGTCTGCTGCAGATTTAAACGATTCGGATTTCTTTATCCAGACATCTTTCGATACACATTTCATACTAATAAATATAGCACAAGAAACATTCCAACTGATATTTTTTGCCTGCCTGCTGTTTCCCAATGAACGCTGTTCCACCAGGAGACTTTCAAAAAAAATAAAATATTAGGTAATATAGTATTGTTTCACACGGGATTTCCGGGTTGAGACTTTCAGTCGTCGGGAATTCCGGAATTACTTCTTTTCAGGTGGGCGATTAGCTCAGTGGTAGAGCGCTTCCTTCACACGGAAGAGGCCGCTGGTTCGATACCAGCATCGCCTACCATTTAAAATCAAGGGCTTGTGCCCCTCCTCCCCTACTGTAAAAGGAAAGAATTCTACACTTTTTTTACACCTCGCGAAAACCGGCTTGCCGACTTCGCAGAGAAACATTCGCTGCAGCGTCCCAAGGCCATTTTGTGTGTTTCTGTGAAGATTATTCATGCTATAAGACTGAGCAAGCTTTGTAGAGAAAATGCAGGGAGAACTTTATGCTGAACATATGGGATACGAGTTAATTTTTCTACCTGAACTCTTGCCCTCTATCGGGATCACATAAGGTATTGATAACAGGAAGTGGGGTTGTCTTGTAAAGGCAGAGCCATTGCTGACTCTGCCTTTACAATGGTGAGATCTATGGTAGTGTAATTGGTACGTATACTCGGCATGTAGGAGGACAAGGTCCAAAGCAGACGAACATTCCAAAATGGTAGGTTATTTGACCAATATCGATTGTGTAAAAAGATGGATTCGGGATATAGACATCACAGTGAGACACCGGGCATGCTCCGGGGATACAGTTGTAATAGCAGATGCCCCCGACACACTGGAACGGCGCCTGTGCGATACCGAATTCGGCAACGCCTAACCCGTCTGAAAGTGCGTCAACGGTTACGGAAATACTTGCAATGTACTCATTATATTCTGTCGTATAAAAACCGAACCCCGTTGCTCCGGCAGGTGTCGTTACCATAACGGGGCCTGACGTTGTGCCGTTGTTCGCAGTAGCAGTGATACTGAACGTACCGAGATTGCCCGGTTCTACATAGAGATAAAAAGCCCCTGCGAAAGGAGGGAGATACAATGTGAACGTATCATTCCCCGTAGAAAATACCGGGCCCATATATCCATGCGCTCCCCACACGGCCGCCCACGAGCTTTCAGATGTCAGCTTCCTCACTTGTAGGGAAGTTGTCAGATTGCCGGGAATCGGAGAGCCGGGGATCGTCGATACCATGGTGCTATCGGGTATAGCAGTTTGCGGTGCTGTGTCAAAAGGCATTAAGGTATAACCACCCATAGTAGACGGAGGTGCAGCCGTACCAAGGTTCTCAAAAACAACAATAGCCTGAGATGTTGAAAACAGGGACAGTGTCAGGATTACTGCCAAACTGAAAATAAGATGTGTTTTTTTCATACTGTCTTTCTCCTCCTTGTAATTACATATTACCTTCAATTGCAAAAATCCTTTTAGCCTTTCTCACCCCCCTTGCCTTCACCTTTTATGAAGCATTATTCAATCTGATTCTACCTCTCAATTTACATGAAGATGATGTCAAAAATACTAATAATTGTCAAGAAATCTTGTAATGTATTATCTATTTCCTGAAGAAATATATATTGATTCGAAATATTTTGATTACGTTAAGTTCAGGAAGTCATTAACAAGGGAAGAGGTTTTGAAATTTGTTCAATAAAAGTGTTTTTATTGTGCTAATTTTGTGCGAATGAATACAGTAAAATGGAGTAAAAGATTATATGCAACCTGTTTCTAACTATCTGATTTCACGAGAATACAGGAGAATGGGGTAAGTTATTTTTACTTCTGGACTTGTTTCACACGGAAGAGGCCGCTGGTTCGATACCAGCATCGTCTACCAATAAAATTTGCAAGTCATACCTTATTATTCCTCAGCAGATATGCCCTGACCAGTTTTGCCTCTTCATAACTCACCGTGCCGGTGAAATATTCAACGACGGGATTGAGTTCACATCCTTTGATGGTCTTGAAAAATGTCTCTATCTTCAGTCGCTTTCCCCGATCGACAAGCCGGTCCATGTCTATATCACGACCGTCCATGATCAGACGTTCCAGATGGGAAGCTATGGTAGAAGGCGCAAGACCGCGGAGTTTAGCAATATCATCAGTGGACATCCCCCCCTTGAAAAACATATAGGTCTCTTCGATTGTTTCACCCTTTTTCTTCTTTTGCGGAAGAACCGGGTCGCCGGAATCCCCTGACTCCGGCTCCGGAATAGATATCCCGGGGTTTTCATCACGATAGCGTTGTATCTCCCGGACAAAATCCCTCCCATATCGTTCAAGTTTGGCATCACCAACACCGTTTATTTTTCTCATTTCAGAGAGTGTCGAAGGAAAGCGCCTGCACATTTCATGCAGGGTCCTGTCTGAAAATACCACAAAGGGAGGGACTTCCAGCTTTTCGGCGATCCTTTTTCTGGCAGCGCGCAGCCTCTCGAAAAGTTTTTCGTCATATCCCTCAGCGTCGTCCTTTCGCCTCGCGGTCTTTGCCTTTCCCTCCTCTTTCCTCAACGCCATGATTATTGCCCCGCCAAACAGAATATCAGAACCCTTTAGGGTGATCTTCATCACAGGATACGGATCGCCTTCCTGCATGATCGCTTCCTGTGCCATAAGTTCATCAAGAACAGACCGCCAGTATTTTTTATCCCTTCCTTTGCCTGCGCCATAGGTTTTGATGCTCTTGTGTGCAAGTTCACGGATGCGCTTTGTATCGGCGCCGGTTACAATATCGATAATATGGCCTGTTCCAAACCGTTGGCCGGTTCTTGAAATTGCCGACAGGAGTATCTGCGCATCGGTGGTTATGTCGACCTGTTCAACCGATCCGGAACAGATATCACAGGAACCGCAATTATCATGGGGATAATCTTCCCCGAAAAATCCCAGGAGTTGTTTTCTTCTGCAGACGTTGTGTGTTGCGAACCCTACCATCTGGTTCAGTTTTTCGATAGCGATAAACCGTTCTTTCTCGTCCGTTCGCTCGTCAATGAAATAGCGGATCTTGGGGATATCGCCCCGTCCGAAAAAGAGGAGGCAGTGGGCTGGATCTCCGTCCCGGCCTGCACGGCCTGTCTCCTGGTAATAGCCTTCGATATTTTTCGGGAGGTCGGCATGGAGAATAAACCGTAGATTCGATTTATCGATGCCCATACCGAAGGCAATGGTGGCTACTATCACCTGCACTTCATCTTTGTTAAACGCTTCCTGATTTATTTTTCGTTCGTCTGCTGGTAAGCCGGCATGATAAGGCAGCGCCGCTATTCCTTTTGTTTTCAGGAAACCAGCTGTCTCCATTACCGAATCACGGGTTGTCCGGTAGATAATCCCTGATTCGCCAGGATGGTCCCTGAGAAACTCAAGTATCTGCAAATCCACCTTTGATTTTGCCCTTACCTCGTAGAAGAGGTTCGGACGGTTAAACGATGCGCGCACTACATGCGGCTTTCTGAGGCCGATCTTATGAATGATATCTTCCTGAACTCTCCGGGTTGCAGTCGCGGT
>WSSedA1B3DRAFT_1000524_pt1 | contig 10957 bp, 7 predicted proteins | sample WetSurSiteA1Bulk_FD_9468 | JGI IMG/M metagenome (IMG submission 9468)
TACCAAAATATCATAATAATTAAGCAGCAAAGAAGAAAAACTACTCACAGGGCATCCCCCTTAGTTTTAGACAATGAATTTAAGGACAATTGCATATTGGGAAATATAATTCACCGAATCATGAAAAGAGAAGTGAGTTGTGGATTACTGGGAAAATTAAACCTAGATCGTACCCAAGCGTCTTTTACTGAAAAGGTCTATGGCATGGGGTTATTACCCGCCCAATCATCACCGAGGATAACCAAGACGTCCACTGGGCTATTTGGGTCATATTGAAAGGTGATGTCATAAGGGGTAATATTCATCAGATTGACCAGGTAACGATCGGTATAGGGATTGCCAGTGTAATCGATGATGCGGGTGTAGGTGGAATAGTCAGTATTTTGAGTTCCGACCACATTCGCTCCTTCAGATTGCAGGTAAGCCTGAGTGTCGGAAGCCAGCCCTCCCACATAAGTGCCATTTGACAAAATAATCGAAGCCTGTTCGGATTGCATTTTCGAGCGATCATCCCCACTGGTCAACACCGGGCTAGCCATGTTGGAGGAAGCAAAGACCTGGTCACGGATAAGACGGATTTGATCAGGAACGGGGATGAGAATATCCTGGGTACCATCGGGTGATTTTGCCATCATCACTGCTTTTGGGGGTGCAATCGCCCCACGCTGGATGCTTGAAATAGGAATATCCAAAGCCAACCATCCCAACTTGATGGCGTCTTCTAAAGATAAGTTGGTGTGAATGCCTGTAGCCAACTCGTTGTAAAGTGCTGGAGCACGGGAAGCGAGCTCTGTGGGACCCAAGTCTATTATTCGGTCTTTGATTGCCAGGATAACTTGTTGCTGTCGTTGGGCGCGGTCGAAGTCGCCACCTTCGGTATGACGGGCGCGTGCATAAGCGAGGGCGGTTGGACCATCCAATAAATAATCTTTAGCTTCTAAAAATACAGTATTATCATGTCCAATGGGATCGACTGCGATCTCAGATGGTACGGTGACATTAATACCGCCTAACTCATCGATAAACTGCTCAAAAGCGTAAAAGTCGATGATGGCATAATAATCGATGGGCACGCCAAGCAGAGATTCAATCGTCTGCATTGCCAGAGCTGGGCCTCCACCTGGAACATCGTAAGCGCTTCCCAATGGATAGGCTGTATTGATACGGCCATATTCAAATCCTGGGATACTCACCCAAAGGTCGCGAGGGATATTCAACATCCCAGCAGTTTTGCTGAGCGGATCGATGGTAAGAAGAATCATCGTATCGGTGCGAGGAGGACCATCACCCGCTTCCCAATCACGATAATCCAGGCCCATGACGAGAACGGTCACCGGACTGGTGCCGTCCCATTTCTGAGGAGCCGGACCAGAGGATAAGGTAGGAAGCGGTGTAGGAATAGGATCAGTATTCCCTACGGGAGTAGCTGTAGGATTGTTTTGAATGGCCAAGCCTGGAATTTGCGCAACGTTGAAAGACAGGAAAAAATCATACGACCTGGTATAGGCAAAATATCCCGCGAAAACTACAGCTAATACTAATAAGCTAAATAAGCCCACTTTAAGCAGGGCAGGCATTTTATGTTTCATCTATATATTTCTCAAGGCATGGAGTTGTTTTCTGCCCAATCAGTCCCTAATAAAATTGCTATATCTACTTGGCTATTGGGGTCATATCGGCTGAAAATACTGTTGGGTTGAATATTTAACAACTCAACCAAGTATTGTACTGTATAAGGTTTACCGGTGTAATCAATAATAACCGTCGAATCTGATTTTTCCGAAGCATTACCGGTATCTGTGACATTGATCCCCTGGTCGAGTAGATAATTCATGGTTTGGGAGGCCAAGCCAGGAGTGGTGGTGGCGTTTAAGACCGAAACAGTTGCATTCTCTTCCTGACGTAATTCTTCCGGATCACCTACATAAACTGTCGCAACTGGAGCGACCCCCGAAGTTGTTGCAAACACCTGGTCGCGCACTGTTCGAATAGCATCCATATCCGGGAGAAGAATATCCATTCCATCTGGAGACATCGACATGCTGACTTCATTGGGACCGATAAGGCCGCGTTTAATATTCTCCCGAGGTATTTGGGCGACTGTCCATGCAAGGGATCCTGTATCTTTCAGGTTCAGGTTGGTGTGGATACCATTGCGCAGATTGTTGTAAATAACCGGTGAGTTGGTAATCAACCTGGGAAGCGTGCCTAAAGAAGTGATACGATCAAACATAGCCAAGACTACCTGTTGCTGTCGGTCAGCGCGATCGAAATCGGCACCAAAAGTCTCACGATTGCGCGCATATGCCAGGGCAGTTGGTCCATCCAGGGTCTGGACGCCTGGTTCAAGGGTGACGGTATTATGTGGACCGATTGGGTCGACAGCGATCTCATAGGGAACGTCCACTTCAACGCCACCTATCTCATCGATGAAATTCTCGAAGGCTGAGAAGTCTATCTGAGCATAATAATTGATATCAACCCCTAAAAGCTGTTCGACGGTTTGTACGGCTAAGCCAGGACCGCCTCCTGGTAGATTATATAATTCTCCAAGGTAATAAGCAGTATTTAGCTTACCATAGTCGAAACCAGGAATATTTACCCAGAGGTCACGGGGGATCGAAAGGATACCTGCCGTTCGAGAGACCGGATCCATGGTGAGCAACATCATGCTATCCGTACGGGAGGGACCGTCACCTTCCCAATCGCGGTAATCCAGACCCATGACCAGCAAGGTCACCCGGTTCGCACCATCCCAGGGAATAGGTGCTGGGCCATTCTCGGATTGAAGAGGCGCAGTGATATTCACGCCAACAGGGAATTCAGGTGGATTATTTAAGGTAAGGGCGTCAGGAGTGGTAATGCCATAATGAGCCGCGGTTGCATCATGGACCACAGAATAGGTTAAATACACAGTGGCTGCCAATATTATTAAAAAGACAAGTATCAGTCCCCACAGAACAGGGTTCATCCTGATATGAAAAAACTTAGGGGATTGCTGAACAGGTCTCTGGTTTAGATCAATCGGATCGTATTCATTCATCGAAGTCGGATTATAACATGGAGAATGTAATTGGTTTTGTGAAGTGGTAACTTCCTGTGGCATAATTATAATTCCAGGTTGGAGGCAGATTTCTAAAGAACAACCAGGAACGAATTAATCCCTTCAAAAGTTGCAAAAAGAATGCCATCCAAAACACATAATGGACGAATAACCGAGCGAATTAGTTCCAAACGTATATTGAGACCTGATTATTTTTATTTAATATGTCATTGATTACTGCAGTTAATTTAAGTAAATCGTTTGGAGCCAATGATATCTTTTCGGGAGTTTCGTTCAGTATCCCTCACAGTGCCCGGATAGCCATCATTGGTCCAAATGGAATTGGCAAGACCACCCTGTTGCGCATCCTGGCAAATGAGGAAGAACCCTCCAAAGGTGAGGTCAGTCAGGCGAGGAATTTGTCTATTGGTCATCTGGCTCAGGAGGCTGGTTTCAATTCTCCACATACGTTGTGGGAGGAATGCTTATTACCATTCGCGAGTGTGAGAGAACAAGAAGACGAACTGCATCGTCTCGAGATATCCATGGCGGATGATGACCAGATTGCCAAGGTGCTTGAAAAGTATGGGCGATTGCAGGCTGAATTTGAACACGAAGGTGGGTATACCTATATACAACGCATACAACAGGTGTTATCAGGTCTGGGATTTAAGCCAGAGGAATATCAGACTCCGTTATCCAGGTTATCAGGAGGCGAGAGGACGCGCGCTTTACTGGCACGACTGTTGTTGTCGGAACCTGACTTGCTGATCCTGGATGAGCCGACTAACCATCTAGATATTGCTGCGGTGGAGTGGCTGGAAGGATATCTAAATCAATGGGAAGGGGCGGCCTTAATAGTCTCCCACGATCGATATTTCTTGGATCAGGTGGTAGACACCATCTGGGAAATGACCAGGTCAGGTTTTGAAGTTTACCGGGGCAATTATTCTGCTTATGTTGGACAACGCCAGGAGCGGTGGGAGCGACGGCGTGAGGTTTATGAAGCAGAGAAGGAGAAGCTTGAGAAGGATTTGGATTATATCAAAAAGAATATCTCAGGCCAAAACGTCACACAAGCCAGGGGGCGCTTACGTCGCCTTTCGAGACGTATTCAAGCCATTGAGCAAGTGGGTTTGGAAGCAGCAATAGGTAAAAAGTGGAGTGAGCTGAGTATCAATGTGGATACAACCACAAGCATGTTGAGCCCTGATGAAGCGCAACGCCGGGTAGCCGCGCTTCGTGAACCATCCAATAAACCTCCTCAATTACACCTACATCTTCACTCAGATCAGCGTAGTGGTGAAATCGTGCTACGGACGCATGACCTGCAGATAGGATATCCGGGAAAGGTATTGTTTACTGCCGGGAATATCGAATTACGCCGGCTGCAGTGTACGGCTTTGATCGGACCAAATGGTGCAGGGAAAACGACATTCCTTAAGACGATCCTGGAAAAGATATCCCCAGTGGCAGGGGAGGTGGAGATGGGTGCCAGTCTGAAAGTCGGGTATTTCGCACAAGCCCATGAAGACTTACATTCTGAGCGTACGCTCGTCCAGGAGATTGACTCAGTAGCTCCGGAGATGTTGTTGGCAGAAATTCGAGATTATCTGGCGCGATTCCTGTTCAGTGGGGAAGATGTTTTCAAGCAGGTAGCAGTGCTTTCAGGTGGCGAGCGTGGCAGGCTGGCATTAGCAAAGCTGGCACTCGGTGGAGCAAATCTGCTGCTGTTGGACGAACCGACCAACCACCTCGACATCCCATCTCAGGAGATCTTGCAGGAGGTTCTGGATGAGTATCAAGGAACAATCCTGTTGGTTTCGCACGATCGCTACCTGATCGATGCACTGGCGACGCAGATATGGGAGATCGATGAGGATAAGGGGATCCTGCGTGTATTTAAGGGCAGTTACAGTGAATATCACCAATTACAAGCGGCGGAGCTAATAGCCGTGAAGGAGACTGCAGGGGGTAAATCAAATGAAAGCGAAGCACCAAAAAAGCCACGTGCTTCTGCTGAAGACCGCCAAAAATATAAGCGAGTGAAGGAGGTGGAAGCTTTAATTGAGCAACTGGAGGCTGACTTGAAAGGACTGGCTCTGAAGCTGGAAAACCCTCCACAAGATAGTGCAAAAGTGCAGAAGTTGGGGACGGAATATGTAAGGGTTCAGAATGAGCTGGAAATATTAATGGATGAGTGGGGGGAATTACACGAGTAATTTCAACTTTTGATGGTCAACAAACATAAGCTACTTGCTTATGCACCAGCGATCACGTTATCCCAAAACCCTGATGGGAGCAGAATTCTCTTCCTTGCAGACATAGGGACGTAAGAACTTAGCCGTGTAGGATGCTTCCACTGCACAGATCTCTTCGGGTGAGCCTTCGGCGATCAGCTCGCCACCTGCATCCCCGCCTTCCGGACCCAGATCAATGATATAGTCGGCAACCTTGATGATGTCGAGGTTATGCTCAATGATGAGAACACTATTGCCAGTATCCACCAAGCGCTGTAGCACTTCAATGAGCTTGTGTACATCAGCGGCATGTAATCCCACGGACGGCTCATCCAATACGTACAAGGTTCTGCCAGTGGCGCGCTTGGAGAGCTCGCGCGCCAGTTTGACTCGTTGGGCCTCACCACCAGAAAGCGTTGGAGCAGGTTGACCAATGCGGACGTAACCCAGACCGACATCCTGTAAGGTTTGCAAGCGCGATAGCATACCCGGAAACGCTTCGAAAATCTCCAGAGCGCGATCAACAGTCAGGTCGAGGACTTCAGCAATGTTCAGATTCTTGAAACGCACCTGGAGGGTCTCACGGTTGAAGCGTGCCCCGTGGCAAACATCACAGGGAACGTATACATCGGGCAAGAACTGCATCTCAATACGCAACTGGCCTTGACCCTGACAGGCCTCACAACGACCACCATGCACGTTGAATGAAAAACGACCCGGTTTATAACCTCGCATCTTGCTTTCAGGAAGCTCGGCGAATAGGGAACGAATTTGATCAAATAGACTGGTGTAAGTACCTGGATTTGAACGCGGAGTTCGACCAATGGGTGATTGGTCAATGTTGATGACCTTATCCACGAAATCGATACCATCTATCCGGTCATAATCTCCAGGTTGGGTATGGGAACCGTGCAGACGGGCAGCAAGGGCTTTATACAGTATCTCAATCATCAATGTGGACTTACCAGAGCCTGAAACCCCGGTGATACAAACAAACTTACCAAGCGGGATCTTAACCTTGATATTTTTCAGGTTGTTTTCGCGCGCACCAATGATGGTGAGTGCTTTACCGTTGCCGGTGCGGCGCTCGCGCGGGATATCGACCTGCAAACGACCAGAGAGATAAGCACCGGTGAGTGAATCGGGGTTCTCGAGAATATGTTCGACGGTGCCTTCTGCAACGACCCTGCCACCATGCTCTCCAGCACCAGGACCGAGGTCTAAGATCCAATCGGCAGACAGAATGGTTTCGGAGTCGTGCTCAACGACGATGACCGAGTTCCCCAGGTCTCGCAGACCTTTGAGAGTGCGTAAGAGGCGGGTATTATCACGCGGGTGCAAACCTATGGACGGTTCATCCAAGACATACAGGACACCCATCAAACGAGATCCAATCTGGGTGGCCAGACGGATACGCTGGGCTTCCCCACCAGAAAGGGAGCCGGCAGAGCGACGCAGGGTGAGATAATCCAAACCCACATCAACCAGGAAACCCAAACGCTCGTTGATCTCCTTGAGGATACGCTCGGCGATAGTCTGCTGGCGGGAATTTAATGGCGTGGATGAGCTGCAGAGATGCTCGACCCATTTTAAGGTATGTAATATCGGCCATTCGGTGATTTCAACGATGTTTTTCTCATTCACGGTAACTGCCATGGCTTCACGGCGCAGGCGTTTCCCGCCACAGGTCTGGCATGGGGCCATTCTCATAAACATACCGATTTTTTCACGCATGTATTCCGAATTGGTCTCGTTGTAGCGGCGCATCAGATTGCCAATGACACCCTCAAACTCGCGATCGAAGATATATTCATGACCTTTAACACTTTTATAAGTGATAGGAATTTCCTTGCCACGCGTGCCATAGAAAACAATTTCCAATTTTTCCTGCGGTAAGGTTCGCACAGGGGAGCGCAGGTCAATATCATAAAAATGAGCGGCTGCTTCCAGACTCTGCCAGTAGTAGCCACCCTCCTCCTTAGGACCACTCCACTCGGGAACGATGATGGCACCTTCAGACAGGGAGAGGTTGGGATCCGGGATCAGTAACTCGGCATCGATTTCTAGCTTACCGCCCAAACCCTGGCAATCGGGGCAGGCACCATGGGGAGTGTTGAACGAAAAAGTGCGAGGCTCGATCTCGGGCAGGACGGAACCATGCTCCGGGCAGGCGAGATGCTCGGAAAAGTATATGTCGTGAGGGACATTCGCATCGGTGATGTCCTGGACTACCAGGTAGCCATCGCCAAATTTCAGTGCAGTCTCAATGGAATCGGTGAGACGGGTGAGGAAGGCCTGATGATCATCCGGGTCAGTGTCGTGTGGGAGCAGAACCCGATCCACCACAGCTTCGATATTGTGNATCTTGTAGCGGTCCATCTGGATATCTTCATCCAGCTCATGGACGACACCATCCACCCGAGCGCGCACGAAACCGGTCTTGCGGATCTCGTCCAGGACTGCCTGGTGGGTACCTTTGCGACCACGGACGAGAGGCGAGAGTATAAGTAAGCGGCTGGATTCAGGCAGGGATGCAACCACATCGACGATCTCCTGGGCGGACTGTTTGGAAACCTCACGACCACATTGAGGGCAGTGGGGAACACCAATGCGAGCATACAGTAAACGCAGGTAGTCATAAATCTCAGTAACGGTGCCAACGGTGGAACGGGGGTTGTGGGAGACACCTTTTTGATCGATAGACACAGCGGGGGAGAGACCCTCGATGTAATCCACATCGGGCTTGTCCATCTGACCGAGAAATTGGCGTGCATAAGCGGAGAGAGATTCTACGTAACGGCGCTGACCTTCAGCAAAGATGGTGTCGAAGGCAAGAGAGGATTTCCCGGAGCCAGAGAGACCGGTGATAACCACCAGCTTATCGCGGGGGATTTCAACGGTGATATTTTTTAGATTGTGGACNCGGGCACCAACCACCCGAATAACATTAGCAGTCATAAGATTTTTATNTTTTCAAGAGATATCAAGATACGATTATTTAGAAAAGAGGTAGCCTGGATGTCGAGAGTTTATTATAGCACAAATGTTTTATTAATAAAGGTTCATCTGGTGATAAAAATGCTTCAAATTGCAAGAAGCGATTATACCAGCACATTTCGGTGATTAAAATTGCCAGTAATGATTTAATAATTCAGAAAGTAAGAGGATTATGCACTCGCTGACAAAAATGGACCCCATTGTCAATGCGGTAAACGGCTGATCTTTAGGTTAAATTAGCCTCCTTCAAGATGTAACCGGCCAGTATTAGGTTCCCCCTACCACTCGTATACCCAGCCATATGCAGCACTATCAGAGTTAGAACCATATGCCTCAAAAGATTATTATCGCATTGGAAAGGCTTACTCACACCTGTTCGTTGGTTCGAATCCCATTATTTATACGACGTTTTTCAGTTCTGTTAATTTTACGTAGCCCATAACAGAATTCAAATCTTACTATACTGAAGATGCACAAAGCCATTTTTAAATTTTCGCAAATCCACCAGATTAAGCTTGCTTTTAACGTCTTTCGGTAACCAATAAATGCCGCTGCCTATTAGTTGGGGAACAATGATTTGATGATACTCGTCGACAATGCCAGCCTTTATTGCNTCAGCCGCTAAATGCGGGCCGCCAATGTCAAAATCTTTATCTGACTCTGCCACTAATTTTTGTATGGTGCTTGGNTCAAAAGACCGCTCAATCGTCGCATTAGCTATTGTGACATCAGAAAGCGAAGTGGAATAGACTATCTTCTTTGCTGCCCGCCAAATTTTAGNGTAGTCATTCATAGCTTCACTGGGTCCGTCCATNGGTCCACTTGTCCCCTNTGTTGGAATACTATCCCATACCTTCATAGTCTCGTACATGTTGCGTCCAAGTAGAGACNTNCCTACATTACGTACAATGTCATTTACGAAAGCATGAACTTCTTCACTTGGCATAGCCCAATCAAAATTACCATTTTTATCAGCAACAAAGCCATCTAACGATGTNGTTATTAAGTATATTAATTTGCCCATTTTTATATTATATCTAAAGNGGANNAAAGTGGACATCCACATGANGCTTAGGTTATTGGATGAACCCACACCTGTCTCTCCAAATAAACCGATTTTGGGGAGGAATGAATCAAAANGCGGGATGCANGTCTTACTCTTTGCTAGTANTGTTTTGGANAATGATCCTCAACTACAATGAAATCTGAAGTATGCTAAAATTAATTCATGAGTTTTCTTAAGAGCTTCGGGAAAATATTCTCCTCGCCATCATCAAAATCAGATCGGGCGGTGTATCTATATGTTCAATGTGATAAGTGTGGGGAGATGATGAAAGCAAGAGTAGATCTATGGAATGAGCTTTCGCCAGAGTTTGATGCTAAAAGTGAAAATGCAGTTTCCTATCACTGCAGGAAAGTGCTGGTGGGTGAGAAAAGGTGTTACCAGCCGATTGAATTGACGCTGAAATTTGACAGGAATCACAAACTGGTCGAGAAACAAATCCATGGGGGAAAATATATCGATGAAGCGGAGTTCAACAATCAGGATCCTTGAAGCTCAACCATCTCCGGCATGGTGATGATATGAAAAGCCAGGGTTTCCAGGTCATGGGCTTTGACGGAAGCTTTCCCCGATGAGCGGATCTTTTCGATATGTGAGAGGATCAGGGGCTCGTTCCCGAAGTAGGAATCCATAATATCATCGTCATTGAGGATATCCTTTACACCCAATTGCTCGTATATCTGGCTGACCAGACCGTAACCCCAATCTTCAACGACACCAAGCTCATCAGCAAGATCGTGCCTTTCCATGCTGAACAGGAATGCAAGGCGAGAAACATCCGCCTGATGCCTGGAGAGGGTACTCTGCAAAGATTTTCTACCGTCCAGAACGACACACGGGCAAGGGAGTGGAAAACGCATTGAAGATGCAAGCGAGCGGACGCCTTCGGTGACAACCCATTTTCCTGAAAGGGCATAATCAATTGCCCATGCCAGGGAATAATTGATCTCATTCTTGAGGATATACCCTACAAAACATGGGTGAAACATACGCCCAAGGACGTCCGGATTGGCGCGAATGCCGGTGCATAAAATAGCGGGAGGATTTTTAAGACCAGAGATAGCTCCTAAAATCTGCGGAATCCAATCCTCACCGCCGGGGATATCGGTATCCATGAGGATCAAGTCTACAAAGGCAGCTTTCTGGTGGAGGAATGGGATTATTTTTAAGGGCTGGTCAAACTCACCGGCGAGGCGGGTGCGCCAATCGCGAGCGGCGAGTAGGGCCATCCAATTGCGGGCGAAAGGGTCATCTTCGAGGATAAGAACTTGGAATTCAGTTTTTGGCATGGGGATTCTCCAGGGGAGATTATATTCGATTCTCGTGCCGTATGGATAAATGAATGAAGGTCCAATGAAAGCTTCCAAGGAGAAAGAAACCATCCACGGCATCACTCGCAGGAATGGGCGACAACGATTGTTTTGACCGCTGGCGTTGTTTCGGGCAAACACCACCCTCATGCTTCATTATTTTGAATGATCCTTGATGGAATCACAAATTTACGATTTATGACGAGTGATCTCCATCAATTTTGAGAATAGAGTATTGTTGGAGATTGCTTCAACCTGCTTCGTAGAACGAAAAACGCAGGTTTCGCAATGACAGTTCCGCGTG
>WSSedA1B3DRAFT_1000525_pt1 | contig 10955 bp, 15 predicted proteins | sample WetSurSiteA1Bulk_FD_9468 | JGI IMG/M metagenome (IMG submission 9468)
ACTTGTTGATCACCGCCGGGGGATTATCGGAGAAGGCCGACCGGCTTTGGGTCGAAAAAAACCTTAATCGGGCCGCCAAACTGATCGACGGACAGAAAATTTATATCCCAAGGGCGGATGAGCAGTCCAACTTAACGACTGCTAAAAATTCGGTGGACAATCAAACTATATCAACCAATTTAGGGTCTTCCGGGGGAGGGGCTATCAATATTAATACCGCCAGCCAAAAAGAACTGGAATCTTTGGAGGGAATTGGTCCTGTATACGCCCAAAACATCATTGAGCACAGACCTTACTCAAACACCGAAGAATTAGTGTCCAAAGACGTTTTGAAGAAATCTTTGTTTGAAAAAATTAAAAACAAGATTTCCGTTTAACAAAAATACTTTGTCAAAAACCTGGCAGTTATCGTTGTTGTTTTTTATCTTTTTTATTATTCTTTTCCGCTTTTATCAAACAAAAGTAAGGATAGAAAATGGGGAAGAGGTAAAAATAACCGGACAGGTTTTATCAGAACCGATAAGATATGACACTTCCCAAAGTCTTGTCTTGGAAAACATCAAATTTTATTTACCCCTTTATCCGGAAATTTTTTATGGTGACAGGATTTCCGTTTCCGGATTTTACGAAAACAAAACTTTAAAAAGGGCAAAACTTGTCAGTCTTTCGGAAAAAAGAAATTTCTTTTTTAAAACCAGGGAAAAGATAATTGTCTTTTTTCAAAAAACCCTTCCGGAACCTTCGGCCAGTTTGGTGGCCGGAGTAACTTTGGGGTCAAAAGCCTCAATTCCGGTTAAGTATTGGGAAAAATTAAAAAAGACGGGAACAGCTCATGTCGTCGTGGCTTCAGGCATGAACGTTTCCCTGGTGGCCTCGTTTATCTTGAGTTTGCTTCTGCTTTTCCTTAACCGGCGAAAGGCCATTGTTCTGACTTTGGCTGCAATCTGGCTTTATGCGGCCATGTCCGGACTTGACGCCCCCATTATCAGGGCGGCCATCATGGGCTCAATTGCCTTTACTGCCCAACTTTTCGGCCGTTTAAGCCTTGCTTTCCGCTCCTTGGTCATGAGTGCTTTGATAATGCTTCTGATTAAGCCTGTATGGCTTAATGATTTAGGTTTTATTCTTTCCTTTGTGGCCACCACGGCTTTAATCCTTTGGCAAAAACCGATCGAGAGAAGACTTTATTTTGTTCCAGGGGTTTTAAGGGAGGGTTTGTCAACCTCCTTGGCTGCTCAGATAGGTGTGGCGCCGATTCTTTTTGTCACTTTTGGTCAATTTAATCCTCTTTCACCTTTAATTAATGCTTTGGTTCTCTGGACGATACCGTACATAACCGTTTTGGGCATGGTTGGCGGTCTGGTTGGAGTAGTCGTTCCCTTTTTCGGTAAGCTTGTTTTATATTTGGCTTACCCTTTATGTCTCTATTTTAACGGCGTAATATCGATATTTAGTTAACAAATGATGAAACTGACCCGTTTGGTAGCCGGAATTTTGGCGTTGATCGGTGTTTTGGCGGCCCTGACCCTTTTCCAGACAAAAAAAGGGCAATTAAACCTAATTGCCTGCGACGTCGGACAGGGAGACGCCGTTTTGGCGGTAATGGGGGAAACACAGATTCTGATTGACGGCGGACCCAACAATTTGGTTCTTGATTGCCTGGCCAAATACTTGCCTTTCTATGATCGGGAAATTGAACTCATAATTCTGACCCACAACCAGACCGACCACTTCAGGGGATTGATTGAAGTTTTCAAAAGATACCAGGTCGATACTTTTCTGGTCAATGAAGCTAATCTTGGCGGAGTCGAGTATCAAGTGCTAGAGAATGAGGTGGGGGGTACCAAGACGAAGGTTATATACCCGGAGGAAGGGACGACTATCCGACTGGGTATGATATATTTAGATATCATCAACCCGTTAAGGGAGAATGTTTTGGGGGCAAACAGTTCTGAAGAATCGGTTAATGCCAATTCAATCGTTGTTAACTTGAGGCTAAATAACTTCGATGCACTCCTAACGGGAGATTTAAGTCCCGAGGCCGCAGAAAGTCTGGTTCAAAGGGGGCTGGTTAAAGACGTTGAATATATCAAAATACCTCACCATGGTTCGAAAGTCGGTTTGACCGAAAACCTGCTTTTGGCCGCCAAACCTGAACTGGCGGTTATCTCGGTCGGGAAAAACAGCTATGGCCACCCGCATCAGGAGATTCTAAATCTTTTAAACAAATACAATATCAAAACCCTAAGGACAGATAATGAAGGGGATATAAAGGTTGAAACCGACGGAGAAACCTGGCAGGTTTATTAGCGATCGCTTTCGTTTTTGGTGGGTGTAGAAACTTCAGGGGGTTTCTCTGTACGCAATGGATTTCTTGATAAGATTCCAATAAGTTGGTGAATTTTAGAGTATTCATTCTCGGCGATGTTGGGGTTATTAACGGCAATTGCTAAAGAGGATGGTTTTCTGGAATTAACGATTCTAGCCAACATTTCTTCAAAGGAAGGCCAGACAGCAATAGGTTCTTTATCTTTGTGCATATCCTTGAATTGATACCCCGAAACTCTTTTTAAGTCAAGAAGATTATGGTATAGAATGGAATAATGTTTGAAGATTACCTTATAAAAACGATTCAAAAAGCCGGCAATTTAAAAGAAGTTAAGCTTGAATACCCGGAGGATGAACGTTTTGGTGACTACACGACCAACATTGCTTTAAAACAGGATAATCCCAGAGCTTTTGCCGAAAAGTTGGTGGAAAAGCTTGAAAAAGACAAGGAATTGGAAGGCATTTTTACCAAAATGGAGATTGCCGGGCCGGGCTTTATCAATTTTTACCTTAAAAAGGATTATCTGCTCCGGAACCTGAGCGATTCTTTGAAAGAAGGCTATTTGAAGGGAAATACCAATAAAGGTAAGACCATTATGGTTGAGTTTGCCCACCCAAATACGCACAAACTGTTCCATATCGGTCATTTACGAAATATCACGACAGGAGAAGCCGTATGCCGGCTTCTGGAATCAACCGGAGCCAAAGTCGTGAGAGTTAATTATCAGGGAGATGTAGGCCTACATATCGCCAAGGCTCTGTATGGAATACAAAGCTTAGGTTTTAAGGATCCGGGAGAGATTGATGAAAGAGTGGCTTTTTTGGGGAAAGCCTACAGTGCAGGGCATAAAGCTTATGAAGAGGACAAAAAGGCAAAAGAAGAGATAGAAAAGATTAATAAGAAAATCTATGACAAGAGCGATAAAGAGTTATACAAAGTATATCAAACTACAAGGAAGTGGAGCCTTGAGTATTTTGACAAGATCTATCAAAGAGTAAATACCAAGTTCGACCGCTTTTATTTTGAAAGTGAAACCTATGCCAACGGTCTGGTAATTGCCGAAAAGGCTTTAAAAGACAAGATTCTGGTAAGAAGCGAGGGGGCGGTTATTTTTCCGGGGGAGAAATGCAGTCTTCATAACAGGGTGTTTGTTACCTCTAAAGGAGTTCCGACTTATGAAGCCAAAGATTTGGGGTTGGGGAGGCTTCAATTTGATGAATATAAACCCGACAAGATCATCCATGTTGTTTCATCGGAACAATCGGGCTACTTTCAGGTTGTTTTTAAGGCCCTGGAAGAAATATTCCCGGAAACAAAGGGCAAAGAAAAGCACCTCGTTTACGGTTGGGTTTCCTTAAAAGAAGGTAAAATGTCTTCCCGATCGGGCAATGTCGTTTTGGGCGAGTGGTTGTTGGATGAAGCCAAGAAGGAAATCATTAAAGCTTTCAAGACAGAAGAAGAAACGGCAGAGAAAATAGGAACGGGAGCCGTTAAGTACTCCTTCCTTAAAGTCGGAACCACCCAGGAAATCTCTTTTGACTTAAAAGAATCGGTTTCCCTGGAGGGCAATTCGGCTCCTTACATTCAATATACCTTTGCCAGAACCAACAGTTTATTGGCCAAGGCCAATTCGGTTAGGAATGAAAATAAAGCCGAATTAAATGAAGAGGAATTGTCGGTTTTAAGGTATTTGGTCAGGTTTCCGGGTGTTGTTGCCCAGGCTGCCGAAAGCTTCGCTCCCAATATGGTTGCCAATTATCTTTTTGAACTGTCACAGAAATTCAACAACTTCTATAACCAACACAAAATAATCGGGGGAGAGAATGAAGTTCTGAGGCTTAAAATGACCAAATCTGTCGGCAAAATCTTAAAAGAAGGTTTAAATCTGTTGGGAATTGAAGCTCCGGAGAAGATGTAAGACAAAAAAATAGAGCGCTTTCTTGTTTTCCTTGGGGGAAAGCAATACTTGCGCTCATTTGGTGAACCAAAACTTAAACGATAGGGACGGGAGGGATATTGCCGGCTGCAGTTGCGACAAAGACGTAATCGGTTATACAGATCGGGAACTTGTCGACCTTCGGTCTGCCTTTTATGCCCAGCCAACCCTGTTCATTCCATCTGCCCTTGGGGCTACGAAATTTGAACTTGATACAAAAGCTCTCGCGGTTGAAATGCGAAAGGATCGTATCCTGTTCAAAATAAAGAATCTTCGTATGGTAGCCGTACGGACAAAGAATACGCAGTGTTCCGAGAACATGGTCCTGGTCGTCAATACCGGTTGGGATGATCTGCATCGGCAGGGGAGGCCTTCGGTTGCTGGTGATATAAATCTGTTCCCAGTTGTCAATCTCGTAAGGCGTTTTCCCGTCAAAGTTGAAATACTGCAGAATTGCCTGCCTTTTTGGGCTGATTGCCTTGATCTCTTTTTTCTTGGTCGTGATTCTTTTGCGGGCAAAATATTGCGCGCTACTCATCGATATTATAATATAAACGACGAGTATCAAAAGACCAACGGCAATGCTAATCACAAAAATGTTCATTTTGAACCTCCTTTTTATAATTTGGCAACCGACCGTCCCAAGATATATACGGGACCGTTATCATAAATGGTTGGTCGTAAATCCGGATGCCAACGCTGCTCGCCCTTGATCCCGGTTGGGGTTCTAAAGGAAAGGAACATTGAAAAACCGTCCCCGTCAGGATCCATTGAATCTTTCTTAAACCTAAATTTTTCAATGACAAAGCCTTTCGGGATCTGGATGATCAAGAGGCCGATGATTTTACCCTCTTTGTCAATTCGGATTGGTTTTATCTTCATCGGTATCAGGGTATCTTTACCCAGTCCGGTTAAAGACCAATTGTCGATCAGATAAAGCGGGCCGTCCGGCCGGAAGTTAAGCCTGATCCTTGATTTTTTCCCGTATCTTGTCTTGAAAAAAGGCAGCAGGTACAAGGCCAGGTAAACAAAAGCACAAAAAAAGCCAACGACGATCAATAAGATCCATTCCGTCTCGGTAAGCATGTTTTCTCCTCTCTCTGAAATAAGGTTAAGTTAAGGTACAGGAAGGATTATAGGCTTATTTAGGGTCAAAAGGCAAATTTGATTTAAAGCCACCTTGGACCTTTAATGCCCGTGCCTATTAAAAAGGGCAGTTCTTTTACAAATTGCGGGTTAAAATTGTTTTTTAAACATTTAAAAGAATCTAAAACCAATGATTGGAGGATGAAATGGGAATTAGTGAAGGTGACATTAAAAAAAACGTAGCCAAATGGGAAGCTACCCAAAGCATCGGAAAAATGTTATTGCCGGCTCTCCTGGTGATTTTGTAACTCAGGTGTGTGTGGCTGGAGGGAAATATTATCTGGTTCACGATTCCTTTGAATCGACAGCCTTNTTGACATGGATCGATAAAAAAACCCGCAATCTCTGTGCAGCCCAAAGGAGTTTTACCTTAAAACTAATTCCTTCGGCTGCACAGATCTATTTTTTCTGTTAAAATTAACAAATTCAAAAATGAAATATTCCCTAAAAAGACTTTCCAATAATCTCCGTATTCTGACCGTTCCCATGCCTTCACTGGATTCCGCTACCGTTACCGTCTGGATTAAAACGGGTTCCAGGTTTGAAGCGGCCGGAGTTAACGGCATTTCCCATTTTCTGGAACACATTGTTTTTAAGGGTTCCAAAAAAAGACCCTCAGCCAAAGCAATTTCGGTGGCCGTTGATGCCATGGGAGGGGAATTTAACGCCGGAACCGGCAAGGAATGTACCAATTTTTACATTAAGGCCAGGAAAGACAATCTCGAGAAAGCCTTTGATATCCTTTCCGATATGATCATTAACCCCTTAATGGATGAGCGGGAGATAGAAAGAGAGAAGGGGGTTATTTGTCAGGAACTGTCGATGTATGAGGATACACCGATGATTAAGATCTTTGACGAATTCGAAAGCACGGTTTACAAAGGAAACCCTCTGGCTTGGGATATCGGGGGATCGGAAAAAACGGTCAGATCCATTAAGAGAAGTGATTTTGATTTATATAGAAAATCACATTATTACACAGATAATATGCTGGTTTCGGTGGCTGGTGGAGTTAGTGAAAGCGAAGTTCTGAAACTGGCCGAGAAATACTTTTCGGGATTAAACGACAAAAAAGACAAATCGACTTTTGAGAAATTTAAGGTGGTCCAGGACAAACCCCAGATTAGCGTCAAGAACAAAAAGAACGAACAGGCCCATTTAATGATTGGCTTCAGGGCTCTGGAGCGAACCAATGAACAAAGATATGTTGAATCCGTTTTGGCCTCGGTCTTGGGCTACGGTATGAGTTCCAGACTCTTTACCGAAGTTCGTGAGCGAAGGGGACTGGCCTATGCCGTTAAGACGGCACCCGACGCCACTTTTGATACGGGCTACTTGGCAACCTATGAAGGAGTGGATCCCAAAAAGGTTGAAGAAGCCGTAAAAGTAACCTTAAACGAATATTATGCTTTAGCTTCAAAGGCCAAACCGATTGACCAAAAGGAATTTACCAAAGCCAAAGAAATGCTCAAAGGGGCACTGGCTTTAAGTCTGGAAGATACCAGGGACGCCGGCAACTTCTTTGCCGAACAGGAACTTCTTAAAGGCTATATTAACTCTCCGGAAGAAGTTTACAAAAAGGTGGATGCGGTTAAGGTTGAGGAAGTCTATGCTTTGGCCAAGGAACTCTTTACTCCCCAAAGGCTCAATTTTTCTCTTATCGGACCTTTTGCGGGTGTCAAACAGTTTGAAAAACTTATAAAATAAACAAAATGACGGAATTTACGGTCGTTATCATTAAACCGGATGGTATCAAAAAAGGGATTGTCGGTCAGGTAATCGAAAGATTTGAAAGAGTCGGCCTGAAAATGATCGCCTCCAAGCTTATCTGGGTGGATAAAACACATGTCGGGAAACATTATCAGGACAAAGATGCTTATCACCAGACGGTTGGGGAGAAGACCCTGGAGAACTACCAGAAATACGGAATTGATGCCAAAGAAAACCTGGGAACGACAGATCCTTTGGAGATCGGCCGGATGGTTCGGAATTGGAACATGGAGTTTCTCTCCTCGGGACCGGTCTTTGCCATGGTTTGGGAAGGACCACAGGCGGTTTTGATTGTCAGAAAACTGGTCGGTAACACTTTCCCTTCGGATGCACTACCCGGAACCATAAGGGGGGACTACTCACTGGACAGCGCATATGAGAGCAATATGGAAAAAAGAACGACCAGAAACATTATTCACGCTTCGGGAAATAGGGAAGAAGCCGAATTTGAAAAGAAATTGTGGTTTAAGAAGGAAGAAATCTACAAGTATTAAGCTTCAGAAAGAAAAGACAGACCGGGTATTTTTCACTTATTTAAGTGAGTTGTCTTTTCTTTTTTGTTTATGGCAGATTGAATACGGTTGTGTATCCATAGATCTTGGCACAATTGTCGTAAGCACGCATTAGTGCTTCGAAGTTGGCCGTTGATCCGATTGTCCAAAATTCGGGAATGTCTTTCTTTGTGACATCCTCAGGGGCAGCTTCGATCTTGTTGTAATGACGGAAAAACGTTCTTGTCAAAAGATACTGCAATGTGCCTTGCTGCGAACCGGTATCAGATACTTCAAACCGATTCACCAAATAAACTGGTGTGCATTGATGGGGAATAAGAGCGATGGTCACAACCAGTCCGCTATAAGAGCCATCGTATCTGATATGTGTTTTTTTATAGGCAAGAAATTGCGTTTTGTCCACATATTTCACGGCTGTTGACAGGTGGATGACGGATCCGCCATCAATTATTCCACCCATTCCCCTGTCATAGTCAAACCACTTGTTTCGTTTACCCACCGCTTGGAAAAAATCTTTAAGGTTTTGAAAGGATGGGTAGTCGAGAGTTTTGTTAGACATACAAACATCTCCTTTTTTGTTTTTACCCGGTCTGTCAAAGAACAAGGGAAGTATACTTGAATATAGAATAATTTACAAAATGAGAATGGTAGATTGGTATGGTACAATGAATCTATATCAATATGGGGAAACACCTAAAACAAAGAGAGATTCGGCATCTGAAAAAATTAAGAGCTGAAGGATGGAGCCTGAATGAGCTTAAAAATAGATTTAATATTGCCCAAGGAACAGCCTGGAGACATGTCAATAAAGTAAAAATCATGCCTGAGTATTTTGACCTTTGGGTTAAAAAGAAAAAAGGAAGTTTAAAAAGAAAAATTGAGGCTGAAAATAGCGCTATTTCCAAAGCCGGGAAGCGTTTAAAATCATTGTCTCTAAAAGAGAAAGAATTAATCTTGATTTCATTGTATTGGGCGGAGGGAGCTAAAAAGGACTTTAATGTCACAAATACCGACCCAGACATGATTTTATTAATAATAAGATGTCTGAAAGAAGTTTTTGATATTTCGGAGGATAGGGTGAAAATTAATATCAGGATATATGAGGATATGGATGAAGAAAAGTGCGTAGGTTATTGGCTTTTAAAAACTGGTTTGGCGTCTGCAAATTTAAGTAGCGTAAATGTTCTTAAAGGAAGAAAGTTGGGCAAGTTGCCATACGGAATGTGCAGGCTTAGGCTCATTAAGGGCGGAGATATGTTAAAATACATGGTTGCAGCAAGGAGGAGAATCGTTGAGCTTTCTTGCTCCCGTAGTTCAACGGATAGAACGGAGGTTTCCTAAACCTTAAATGCAGGTTCGATTCCCGCCGGGGGCACTTAGTTTCGGGGTGTGGCTCAGCTGGTAGAGCGCTACTTTCGGGTAGTAGAGGTCCCCGGTTCGAATCCGGGCACCCCGACATATTTTTACTTCTTATAGGTCTAGTGTTATAATCTTCCCCAGCTCATTGACATAGGGCAGAGGGAATCTGGGTGTGGGAAGCTTCGTTTTTGAGAAGTCTTATTCGTGCCTAAAACACTCTCTGTAATTGTTATTTGATTATAACCTAAATAAGGAGGAAACCGTGGAAGGATTGTGGATTTTTCTGGTCGTCCTTTGCAACCTGTTTTTTTGTGCTTTGTGTTACTATGGTCGCAAAGGCTACTTTGTCCGGTGGTGGTTAAAAGCACTGGCTCTTGTTTTTATTTTGCCGGTTTGCTTGTTAGCCATCAGTCTCTCAATCACCAAACTCAACAACAATGTCTTCTGTGCAATTTTTTCGTTTGTTTTTGCCCTGATGACGGCAGTAGTTGTGGGTTTGATGGAAGAAACATAAAAAAGGAGAAAAAAAGATGTTTATCATCAGTTTTATCTATGTCCTTTCGACTGCGTTTTTTCTTGTCCTGTATTGGTGGAGAATGGCGAGCTACTTTTCCGGTAAGACCATCAATCTCAAAGCCTGGTGGGCAGCTTTTGCTTTCGGTTTAGTACCGACAATAATTGTCTATCTGCTTTGGCCAAAAGATGAAAAGCCGTCTCCTTTGTTTGATGTCGCCGCCGTAACCGCCGTTTTTACCGGGGTTTTGAGCCTTTGGTATGATTTTGTTTCCTGGCGGAAAGATAAAATGAGAAGAAAGAAGGGATAAAAATGAATACTATCGATTGGGTACAAGTAATCCTTGCACTTTCTCTGTGCTTTAATAGCTGGCTCAATATGATCTGGGAATGGAATAGTCGGCTTACCGAATTCGGGAAATACATCTATTGGACCATTACCGGTTTGGTAATGGGTGTGGTTGTCGGGATTAGCATTGTTATACCAAACAAAGAACATCTTTCTTGGATATATATTATCGGTATTTGTTACTTTGTCTGGTTTTTGGTGTATATGAGCCCCCGTGGGCTAGAAAAGTATTTGGAAAACCTGTTTGGATCACTCAAAAAGAAATTAATCAAATAACACCCTATCAATTAGGAACAAGGAGTGCTTTATGCACACGCTTTTGTCTGAAGCGTCATTACTTGTTCCTGTTCTTTTTTATTTGAGGCTTAAGGAATAAAGATTCTGGTTTTCCGTTTCTCCGCCCAGGTTGGTCAAGATCAAAAGTTTTTCGGTTGAACCGAAGGGAAAGGCTGCGGGGGAGATATAAGAGCCGGTAAAGACCATCTGATGGTTGGTCGAATCGTAATCCATAACGGTTATTTTCCCGTATTCTGCATAAACCAAATGTTTTGAAGTCGGAAACCAAGCCAGTCTTCTTTGGGTGTTTTCCGTATTCTCGCTACCCAGTGCCAGATCGTATGAAGATTCACCAATAAAGAAATTCCGATCTTCTTTGATGTCGTAAATATAGATGTTACCCGGTTTGATGTCCCTGTCCTGTTTCTGGGTGGATGAGCCCGGAAGAGCTTTAACTAAGCCTTCTTTTAAGGTGGCCGAGCCTGAAGCTTCATACATAATTTTGGTGTCATCGGGGGAGAAAATGACCGTTTTGGCTTTTCTGGAAAGAATATCGGCCAAATCGGAAGGCAGGGTTTTGATCTGAGCCTCCAATTTGGTTTTCTTCTCTTTTTCCCAACCTTTCAGTATTTCGGCTTTCCTCGAAGAAACATTAACTCTTTGATTTTGAGTGGTAAAAGAACCGGTATCAAGTAAATAAACGCCTTGTTTGGAGGTTAAAAGGATTTCCCGGCCGGTCGGGGAGAAAACAAAGGTGGCACCCTC
>WSSedA1B3DRAFT_1000529_pt1 | contig 10920 bp, 6 predicted proteins | sample WetSurSiteA1Bulk_FD_9468 | JGI IMG/M metagenome (IMG submission 9468)
CCCGCCTCAGGGCCTCTCCGAGGCACGGCGGGGCAGGGAGTTTCATGATAATTTTTCAGTCATTGATCCGCCGCGGGGGCGTCCCTTCGGGGGCGGCGGCGTTTATCACTATGGAATGTGAGAACCAACCATATCTCTCGTTTCAAGCCAGTGAAAATACACCCGATTACGTCCATCTCATCTTTTAAAAAAATAGAAAGTAACAGAATCTCTACCAGATCCCTTTTTTTAAATCCAGCCCGTTAAAAATGCCCACATATTCTGAAGTCCCGTGGAAATCACAACACGGGGGTCAATTCCCAGGACCGGGAAGACGAAAATGAAATAGAGCAAGGTTCCAAGCAGACTGCCAAGGTTTGCAAGGGCTGCCACCAGTACAACTTTGAAAAGCGGGACTTTTGACATGGCTGTCAGGGAATCCGCTTCATAGATCTTTCGGAAGTCCGATATCGGTGGTTTTCTTACTTTTGCCTCAACATATGCACCAATCCAGCCGGCATGGATCATGGGATTTAACGAAGTAAACCATGCAACACAGAAACAGGTGAACGCTGTGTACGGGTGCCCTCCCGCGAGGAGCACAAAGACAGCTGCAAGCACCCCGTGAATAAGCACCCAGAAGAGGAACGCGTAGAGTAAGACTTCGATGCCTACTCCGGAGAATGCTATTGCCAAAAGAAGAAGTATAAAGATAGCCGTTACCCCAAAGCCGAACACTTTTCCCCAGGGAAATGATTTTGGTTCCTGGGTAAGCGGTTCGAACGGGGGAAGTGATGCCGGATTATCCAGATAGGCGGAAATGCCATGCCGGTGCCCGGCACCTACCACTGCAAGGATACGTCCCTCTGGTCTTTGCACTTTTAACAAGAGGAGCTGGTGAGCGATGAATGCATCCCGCTCATCTATGAGGGCACGGGCACCATTGGGCGAGAATTTCCGGAATTCCTCCATAACGGCGTCGATAACATTCTGCTCCTTTAATGACTCGATATCTATTTCCTGCCCGTTATCAACTTCGGCAATCGAGACGATCAAAGCCCAGAACATCTTGATCTTCTCAAAAAATCCCAGTGAGCTCCAGAAGCGCAGGAGGGTAAGGCGGATATCCCTGTCCACAAGGGCCAGTGGGATGCCCCGCTGCTCTGCTTCCGATATGGCAATCTTCATTTCAGCGCCGGGCTCTACGCCAACATCAATGCCGATCTTGCGCTGGAGGTAGGCAAGCAGCCACTGGACAAGCAGCGAGTTGAAGTTCTTTACTTCCAGCACATCATCGACTGAAGGATCGCGGGCCTGTTTCTTGACCGCAGTATAGCGTGCGGTATCGAGTTCAATTGCAACGACATCGGGTTTGAACTCCTCTATCGCTGTCCTGACTTCATCGACACTTTGTTGAGAAACGTGTGCCGTTCCAATGATCCTGATCTCTGCCATTGAACTCCGTTATGCCACAAATATTGGTGCTTCACCCAGATTAAGGATGATGTGGTGCATCAGGATCTCTTCCAGAACCATAACAAATTGGAACGTTCCCTCACAGGCACTGACAGGACGCTTTGTGCATAACAAATTTGCGAAATGTAGTACCTGTGGAATTTAAGCAATCGATAACATATTTTTTATCGAAACAAAAGAAAAACATAAAAAAATTACTCTTTTTTTCAATACTCAATTTTATAAACTTATTTTTTATAATTATTTAATTATTGCTTCTTTTAGTCCTTTCTCTCTTTTATAATCAAATTAAATTCCATCGATTTTAATAAGATTAATAATATGAGAATTCAAGTATCAATACTGAGGCGATTACGGTGCCAACGGAATTTCTCAAGAGTTTGACCGGTAAAGATCCAAGAATTGAAGATGAAGTAATTTACGACCCTATCCAGGGTAATGTCGCGGATTGTTATTTCATGGCATCCCTGGGTTCCTGTGCATGGAATACTACTCTTACCGTTCCACAGATTCCCATAAGACCGGCAGATAATACTGCTGCAAGTTTCACCATTCCATTTTGGTCCTATAATAAAGCACTACCATTAACTACCGCTACAGTTTTCACACCTGCAGCCAAAACGGTATCCAATGCACTACCTCTCGGTTCGAATGGTTTACCACTTTATGCACAACTAACCCCATCAAATGAGATCTGGGCAGCCATATATGAAAAGGCATTTGCTGTTTTTGCCGGCTGCACAATTATCGACGGAAATCCTGTCATTTCGGAGCTCGCATCAAAAGGCAAGCCGTCGGATGCCCTCAGTGTTCTTGTAAATCTGACAAAAAAGAAATTCTCTTTTACAGCGGGACCTTTGCCTCAGACTGCATGTACTACAAATCCTCCCTCATACACTTTTAATGGACAAACGTATGCAGATTATTTTGAAATCATAAAAACAGGATGCAATCCCAATGCAGCTGCAGAGCTTCAGTTATCCGGAAAAACAAAATATCCTATGGTTGCATGGACGTATGATTCTGAGAGTTATTTACCCCAGGATTGGAAGGCTAAAGGAATGAAATACCGCACTGGAACAACTAATTTAGACCGGATGCTTGTTGCGAAACACACCTATTCAGTTCTTGGTTATTATTATCCAACCGGGGGGTCAAAATACATTGTTTTAAGGGATCCATTAGGGAAATGGGGGACAACGCCTCCACAGGAAGATCCCGTTATTAAATCGTGTCTTCCTCCTGCAGGATCCCCCAAGTGGGATCCTGTTGGGGACCAATCAAAATTTCCAAGACGCNATATCCAACCCTGCCCTAATGGTGTATTCGGTTTAAGCGTAGATGCATTCACCGGGTGCTTTAGTGGTTTCGGGTGGGTACAGTAAGGAATCTCCCTAAAAAATTTTTCCTGCATATCAATGGTAAACTTCGAAGTTTAGAACGGGAACCTGTGAAAACGTGTATGAAACAGAGTAGGAATTGCTTGAATCTTGTGATATGTGCAACAATTATTCTGACCTATTGTATTGTTATTCCAGCTATTGCTGCTGGAACCGAAACCCTCATATCGTCTAACGCGAGTGCGGATCAGGCAAAACCCGTAATATACGGGAGTTATATTGTCTGGGTTGACAGCCGTTATGGTATCAGCCAGGATATTTATCTCTACAACACCGCAACATTGCAGGAATACCGGATCACTGACGGATCTGCATTAGTTGATAATCCCGATATCCAGGGGGATCGTGTTGTCTGGGTTCAGGGAGGCAAAGACATTTACTGGTATGATATCGCTGCCAGAAGCGTTCACAAAGTCCCCCTGGATACTTCCTTGAGGTTTACCCCAAGGATATCCGGTAACAGGATTGTCTGGATGGAACAACAGGAATTCCCCACGGGTTTCCATAACGATATTCTTATGTATGATATCGTGACGAACCTGACCTTCAACCTCACTGCTGGTGAGCCTGATACTGACCAGGAAAAACCGGCAATTTCGGGCAACATTGTCGTTTGGGAAGACCACCGGCTTGGTTATCCCGAATACGATATATATGGTATCGATACAACCAGCGGAGATCCGGCCACGTGGATTGAAAAACCTGTCTGTACAGAAATCATGGACCAGACCTCTCCGGCTATTGACGGTGATATCGTTGTCTGGCAGGATGCCCGGACATACATACCCCATATTCATTCAGCTTATTTCAGTACAACCGTTGATTTCTGGAACAGTTCGAGAGACGACAGTTGGCTCGACAACCAGTTTTCGCCATCGGTTTATGGCGACACTTTTGTGTGGGTGGATAACTGGCCTGACTATAATACCTATATAGGGATGTATAATAGTACGTCGAACCTGACGACAGAACCTCTTACCGTGCCGAGTATTTCCCCATATAGTCCCCCCCGGATTTACCAGAACCGGGTTGTGTGGGGCGACACCCGTACCGGGCCCTCGCAGGTCTACCTTTACACTGATGGTATCAGCATAACCTGCCCGGTAGCTGAATTACTGATAGACAATTCAACCGTGAGCCCCGGAGAAACCGTTACCTTTTTTGATAAGAGTACTCCGATCCCGGATACATGGTTCTGGGAATTCGGGGATGGAACGTTTTCGGTAGATCAGAACCCCCAACACGCATACGCAAATCCGGGGACATATACCGTGATGCTTTCCGTGGGAAACACTTCATGCAGGAGCACAACCCCATTTGGCAGCTATAAGGTATCCGTTACAGCTATACCGGTAGTTGACTTTGATGCAGCTCCCCGGACCGGAATGGCACCATTGACAGTCACGTTCAACGGATCGGCTACCGGAAATCCTGCACTATGGAATTGGGATTTCGGGGATGGTTTAACAGGTACCGGACAGAATATCACCCATGCCTATTCCACAGGTGGAACCTATAACGTCAGACTGAATGCTACCAATGCAATCGGGACTGGCACTAAATCCAAAACAGGATATATTCATGTCCTCTCTGGTCCTCACGAGATTATATCCACCGATATCAATGGAATAGCCGTTGACAACAGGTTTGGGGGACAGTTCCTTACCTATAATAGCGGTTTGCTGCCGGATTTTCAATTATCCGGATCAAACCTGATATCCCATCCCCCCATAGTCGATGGCTGGCAGAATGTTACACTACTGACTTCTGACAAAACTGGTTTCTTTGCCGGTGGTGGAACCATCACCGGGAATCTCACCGGCATCATTTTCCATACAAAGGATATCCGACCCGCAGGATTTTCCCAAAACCTTGGCAGTTCTCCCGGTGTCAGCTACAAGGCAGCTCTGTCTTCGTATCCAGCGCATGCAGTGCTCACTATTGAAATCTGGGAAAGTGCTACTGAGTCCGATAATCTGACGTATCAAAATGTTATACACCAGAACGGGTTTTCAAATCTTAACGCCCTTGCATATACCACGAATATCAGCCGTTCCAATTTTGGGGCACCAGGTGATTGTAGTATTAATATGAGTGTCGGTACGGACTGGGTTGCAGGCTTTGAAGGAATTGCAGAGGGACGGAATGCTACCTACCTTATTGCGACCGGGTATGATACTGAAGGGAATTATTACGGAATAGTACTTCCGGCAACCTACCGTCTTCATGATCCGGTCACAAACCTCGATTATTTCACATCAGAGATTCCTGCACGCTACTCGTTCTTATCGAAATTTTCCCTCGCAAAACTCTCCGGTTCCGGCAATGTATTCCAGCTCTTCACCATCTCTGTCGGGAGCCGTATTATTCCTTCAAGTGGGGGAAGTACTCCGGTCTCAGTACATGGAGGAGGAAGTGGGGGAGGAAGTGTACCAATTGCGGTTCAGAACACCCAATCTCCGGAGATCAAACCCCCAGAACCACCCGATCCGGGAAAAACTGCAAAAATCTATGTAAATAATAATGGTGTTGTCACCCAGGAGACAACACTAGAATCAACTGACGGGTTCGCAGCTGTCATCATTCCTGAAGGCTTTGTTGTTAAAGACAGTACAGGAAACCCGCTCTCATCAATTACCATCAAGGCAATTCCCAAAGATAACCTGCCTGCTCTGCCTGCCGGTTCTGCTGTTGCATTCGATGGTATGGCGTATGAACTGGAGCCGGATGGAGCGACCTTCTCTCCGCCAATAGCAATCAGTTTCACTATCCGGCAGGCACGATGGGGACAGGATTACATCATAAAAACATACGATCCCACATCCGGAACCTGGCAGGATGTCCCAACTACTTACAACCCGGGCACAGGATTAGTTAGTACTGAGATGTCACATTTCTGTTATATTGCGCTTTTCACCAAAGCAATTGCTCCCATGCCTTCTGTAACAATAATGCCAGCCTCCACTCCCGTCCCGGTTGTCGAAAAACTAGCCCCCAGTCCTTTATCCAGGTTCCTTGGAATGATTGAGTGGGTCACAGGGATGCTGACAAAAAATGCACTTATTGCCGCAGGTATTGTAGTCCTCATTATTTCATTATTGCTCTTTGGCAGGAGGATCCGGCGTAACCGGGCAGAATAACTGCATTAATTCCATTCTTTGTGATTATACACTGTTGGAGCAGGTTTCTGTTGCGTCACATCATCCTCTATTCCTTTTACAATCCCCATAGCAAGGATGATCACCGGGACGATCTCAAGCCTTCCGAGCCACATAAGGAAAATGAAGATCCATTTAATTGAAAGCGGACTTGCAGCGGTAATAAACCCGGTGGAAAGACCGCAGTTGCTCAGGCCAGAAACCAGTTCAAAGATGACCTCTTCTATAGGGTATGAAGTAATATAGATGTGCAGTGTCACAATCGTGGCAACAAATATGGTCAGGACATAGACAACAATAACCAGCAGGTTCCTTGAGATCGCCAGTTCCGAAATCTCCTTTGAAAGGGTCTTGCCTCCAAAACGGAATGGCACGAGAACGTTACTGCTCACAAAGAAACGCCGGAACCACCACTTTACCCCTTCATAGGCGAGCATCAGCCGGTTCACCTTGATCCCACCCGCTGCACTTCCCATTGCCCCGCCAATAAACATCATCATCCCGACAACAGCAATCGGGATAACCGCCCAGTGATGAGGGTCGGAGTTCTGCAGGCCGCTGGTTGTGAGACCTGATATGGCTGTGAAGAAACCCTGGCGAAAGGCGGCGGTGATGGGCAGGTTGCCAAAAATGTAGAGGTCCCAGGATGTCAGGAGGGATCCTGCAAGTGCAATGAGGAGTAACACTTTAACGGTCTTGTCACGAAACATCTGGCGGACTTTGCCGTAATACAAGAGGAAAAAGACCTTGAACGGGATTGCACCGGCAAGCATCACTGGTATGAGCATGATTTCGAGGAGCGGGTTATTATAATAAGCAAGACCGCTGGAATGAACCGTGAAACCCCCGGTGGCAATCGCGACCATGACAAGGTTCAATGCGTCCCAGAGCGGTATTCCGGCGAGCATAATGAGACCGGTAAATGCAAATGTCAGCACAAGGTAGATCATCCACATCCTCCGGCTGGTTGAGGCGACCGGAGAAATCAGTTCTTCCTCGCGTCCTTCTGCACGGTAGAGACGGAACAATGACACTCGTGTTTTCCTCTGCAATGAGATTCCGAATGCGATAATACCAATACCCCCAATCCATTGGGTAAAAGACCGCCAGAACAGGAGCGTCTTTGGCGTTGTGTCAAGGGATATGATCATGGAAAAACCGGTGCCTGTCCACCCTGACATCGCTTCAAAGACACTGTCTGTGTAGCTCATATGCAGGCCAAAAACAAAGGGCAGTGCACCAATAAGGGCAATTGCAAACCACGAAAACGCGACTGCGACGAGTGTACCGGAAAAGGAAGGCTCGATATCCGTATAGGATATATGCGAGATCAGGCCGCCAAATACAATAAAAACGAGCGGCACTGAAGCCATGGGAAGGAGCATATCCCATTCGCCGAAAATGACGAGTACCAGAAATGGCAGGAGTGAAACGACGCCAAGGAACTCAAAAATAAGACCAATATCGTGCGCTATCATGGCGATATTGTCGAGGCGCTTCATCTGATAATCATGCTGAGTGGGGCTTTTATATTGTTATCGGTATCGTTTTTAGCGCTGGTGCATATAAAAAAACATGCACATCTATTAATTTCAAGGCCGTCACAATAGGTATTCATTCATGAAACAGCTCAATGCCGACTTTTTCCCGTTCATTCTGCTGATTGTTTTCACCCTTGCAGCATTCATTATTTTCTGGTCGGTCATGGATATGGTAATTCTCGGGGCATCGCTTGCTGTCGTCCTTATTCCGTTTCATCACCGTATTTCCCGGCACACCCTGCCGGAGATCTCTGCAGCTATTGTGACATTTCTGATTTTTTTTATGGTGTGCATCATGGCACTTTTCACTTTCTCGATACTCACATCGAATGTTGCAATACTCACAAAACTCTTTGGTACAGTTGGGATATGGCTGGATAACCCTGCCGCCAATCCGTTGAGTTTTGGTATCCCTGTCACCAGGGCAACCCTGACAGGCCTGCTTAACCAGGGTATGTCCCTTTTTGTGGAGTACCAGGAGACCCTCTTGAGCAACCTGACGCTTATCGCGTTCAAACTGTTTGTTTTTTTAACATCCTTATTTTACCTTTTAAGGTGGGGAGAAGAGATCTACAAGACCTTCCTGTGCCGCGTACCTGCAGTTTTATCCGGGTATGTCACAAGATTATCTGAAGTGACGGTGGACACTCTCTATGCGATATATATTGTACAGATCGCTATTGCAGCCCTTACCTTTGTTATTTCAATACCGGTTTTTTACCTGCTGGGGTACGGGGACGTGCTCTTTTTTTCTTTCCTCGCTGCATTCTGTGAACTTATTCCCGTTCTTGGATCATCAGTAGTATTCATCCTTGTCGGAACATACGCACTTGTTCCCTGGGTGATACGCGAGGATTGATCATTATGTTTTTTTTCGGGTACCTGATCGTTTCCTGCATCCCGGAATTGTATGTCCGGCCGGTGCTGGTGGGCAGGCGCGTAAAGATTCATCCGGTAATAATGTTCATCGGGATATTCGGGGGTATGCTTACCCTGGGGCTTGCCGGTTTTGTCCTGGGCCCTGTAATTGTCGTCCTCCTGATCACCAGCTACCGGATATATGTACAGGAAAAAAAAGAATGTGCCAGACCTGGAGTGGTATCCAAGCAGCAATGACCGGTGATAATTTCTCACTAGTTTACTAAAAGAGAAAGGATTATACCTGTTTCAAAACGACCGGTACTGAAGAAATGCTCAAAAATTTTTCCCCCATTTCAGGAATTGTCAAGTCGATGGGGCTTGTCTTTGGCGATATCGGGACAAGTCCGATTTATACCCTGACGGCAATATTTCTTCTCATCCCCCCAACCCCCTCAAATATCATGGGAATCCTCTCTTTGATTATCTGGACGCTCACCATTCTTGTAACGGTTCAATATACGTTTCTTGCCATGCATCTTGGAAAAAAAGGTGAAGGCGGGACAATCGTGCTTAAGGAGATCCTTTTACCCCTGTTAAAATCCGGGAACCAGGTAGCCTTTATATCAATTTTAGCGATTGTTGGAATTTCACTGTTCATTGGGGATAGTGTGATCACACCAGCTATCAGTATCCTTTCAGCAGTAGAGGGGGCGCTCCTGATCCCCGGCTTTGAGAACACATCACAGGTAACGATCATGATCGTTGCCGGCATTATTTCGATTATTCTTTTTTCATTCCAGGCACGCGGTTCAGAAAAAGTTGCCTGGGCATTTGGCCCGGTCATGGTAATCTGGTTTTTAGCACTTGCGATCGGGGGTCTGATTGCACTTTTTTCCGCACCCCAGGTGCTCCTGGCAATCAATCCCATGTATGGAATAAATTATCTTCTCAGTAATGGTCTGGCAGGATTCCTCATTCTCTCATCGGTAATACTCTGCGCAACCGGGGGTGAAGCGCTATACGCTGATATGGGACATCTTGGAAGGGACCCCATTGTCCATGCCTGGTATCTCGTTTTTATCGCACTGGCAATCAATTATCTTGGTCAGGGAGCGTTTTTGATGATGCACCCGGAATCAAAAAATGTTCTTTTCGAAATGGTATTTTCCCAGATGCAGATGTTGTATATACCCTTCCTTCTGTTGAGTATCGCAGCAACAATCATTGCATCCCAGGCGATGATTTCCGGGATATTTTCAATTGTTTACCAGGGAATCACTACGCATATCATGCCGCTCCTGCGCATTGAATACACTTCTGTCCAGCTCAGGTCACAGATTTATATTGATATGGTAAACTGGATGCTCCTTTTAGCAGTCCTCTTGATTATTGTAATTTTCAAGAGTTCCAATAACCTGACGCATGCGTATGGGCTGGCTGTCTGCGGAACGATGACAATTACCGGGATCATGATCCTCTGGATCTTAATCCTCCGCGGCGAACTGGTAAAAACACTTATTGCAGGTGTCGTTCTGTTTATCACAAGTGTATTCCTGTTCTCCAATTTCAGTAAAATTCCATATGGCGGTTATTGGTCCCTTCTTATTGCCTCCGTTCCTCTGGCAATTATTTTGATCTTTGTGTACGGCCAGAAAAAACTCGCCACGGCCCTGCAACCTGTTCCCATCGATGATTTCCTGAACCAGTATAATAACGTGTACAATTCTGTCAACAGGATTTCGGGATCGGCCCTCTTCTTCGCCCGTGATTTCAGGAGGATGCCTCAGTATATTCCCCGGACTATGTTTACCAACAACATCATCTATGACGATAACATTATCGTTTCAATTATCCGGACAGAACAACCCTTTGGCGTCACATGGGGAGTAACCCGTGAAATTGCAAAAGGACTCTCTATCTTTGAAATATATCTTGGTTACATGGAAATTGTCGATATAGGGGCGATTTTAAAAGAGGCTGAGATTGATGAAAAGACCATCTTCTACGGCATGGAAGATATTGTGAGCCACCACCCTGTCTGGCGTATCTTTGGAGCAATCAAGCGGCTGACACCTTCCATGGTTCAGTTCTATAAACTGCCATCGGATAGGATCCATGGTGTTGTGACCCGGGTCGAGCTATAATCTCCATAAAAGTGGTGACGGTCTCCAGAGAACTGACGATACGCTCATATTTTCATCGCTCCTATATACCGGATACGCGGCGGTTGTGTTCCGGAAATAAAGGGATTTTGGATTAAATATTTGAACATCCTAAAAAAACGTACCGGAACTGGCTTATGCAAAGGCGTGGATATCCGAGTCTGGTCAAAGGAGCGGGATTTAGGGTCCCGTCGCGCAGGCGTTCGCAGGTTCAACTCCTGCTCCACGCATTTTTCTTTTTGTTTTAAGTATTTTATGATCTGCTTTTGAGCATGATTGCTAACAAAGATACAAGTGGTGTATACATTTTTCAAGTCCGTTGATATCCAGATCGTTTCAGGAC
>WSSedA1B3DRAFT_1000532_pt1 | contig 10899 bp, 11 predicted proteins | sample WetSurSiteA1Bulk_FD_9468 | JGI IMG/M metagenome (IMG submission 9468)
AAAGATTACCGGGTGAAGGGGATCTATGCCACCGGTTGGAGTCCGGTTGATAACGCAGCGTTTGTGACCTGGACAGATATGGAACAGGTTGAAGGAAAGACTCTTGACAAGGCAGATTACATCACCGTGAAAGCAAAACCCGGGTATACTGAGCAGTTCATCAAGAACGAGCTCCTCGCTTATGGGGTGGGGGTAAACGGACAAGTCCAGACCATGACGGACCTTCTGAGTAAAAGTGTGGGGAAAGTGCTCCAGAGTTTTGCGATCATTAACGCGGTGTCCCTTGTTGTAAGTGTCATCATTACGACGGTTGTGCTGTTCATCGTCATCACGATCAAGACCCTTAACAGCCGCAAGCAGATAGGAATTCTCAAGGCTATCGGCGTGGATAANGAGGTCATTATGCATAACTACGGGTTCCAGGTTATCATTCTCGGGATCCTTGGTATTATTCTCGGAATTATCATCACGCTCCTGCTCGCAGCATACATGTCTGTCCATCCCATTGTTACACCGGAATGGTCTGCCACCCTGTATATCACGCCTTGGGATCTTTTGCTCAATTCCGTGATCCTGTTCTGTGCAGCGGTCGTGGCCGGGTATGTCCCTGCCTACCAGGTCTCCCGTGAGGATATCCAGGCTGCCATGAGGTCCTGATATGATCGAGATTTCAGAATTGCGGAAAACCTATCATATGGGAAATGTCGAAGTGAAAGCCCTTGACGGAGTCACACTCACTATTGAAAAAGGCGAGTTTCTTGGTATCATGGGACCGAGCGGAAGTGGTAAAACCACCCTTCTGCATATGCTGGGACTCCTGGATCTCCCCACTTCAGGTAAAATTGTGATTGACGGGCTGGATATATTAAAACTCACCGATTACGAGAAAACCATGTTCCGACTCTACAAGCTCGGGTATGTCTTCCAGGATTACGCACTTGTTCCCGACCTGACGGTGATGGAGAATGTCTCCCTTACAGCAATGCTCCGCAAAGATCGCACGGAGGAGCAGTCAAAAAAAGACAGCTTTGAGATATTGCAGAAAATCGGACTCTGTGACCGGCGGGACCACCTTCCCCGGGAGCTCTCCGGGGGCCAGCAGCAGAGGGTTTCGCTTGCCCGTGCGATGGTAAATAAACCCGACATTCTCTTTGCAGATGAGCCATGCGCTAACCTTGATACGGAAAATTCGCAGATAGTTCTTGAACTTTTTAAGGAAATCAACGAGTCAATGCGCCAGACCATTGTGATGGTCTCTCACGAGGACTGGCACAAGGATTATTTTCACCGCATTATCCGGTTGAGAGATGGTAAGATTGTCAGTGACGGGATTAACGGGAAAACTTCCTCATGAAGTACTGATGCAGTATCCCGATCTTTTTTTTGTCGCGCAACAAACACCGTACAGGTAATCCATTCCTATGGATGAAATCCCTCTTGAAAAAATCATCCGCTCTCGTCGCAGGACTATTGCACTCGAAATTACCTCCGGTGCAACCCTTGTTGTCAGGGCACCTCTGCGTGCATCTTCTTCGGACATCGGGAGATAATCCGGCAGAAGAGATCATGGATCCTGCGGAAAATGAATGAAATAAAGCGGCGCCCGCTCATACCCATTCATGAATATGCTGAGGGGGAGCTGTTCCTTTTTCTCGGGCGTTCGTACCCGCTGCACATTGTGGAAAACGGGAGTATGACAATTGAACGCAGCGACAGGCTGTATGTGTCCAGTAGGCTCATACCGGATATCAGGAACCAGCTCAAACACTGGTACAAAGAGGAAGCCCGTAAGGAAATCCAGGCCCGGTGCATGTGGTTCTCTCTGAAAACGGGTCATGTTCCGGCCACGATCCGTATTACCGATGCACGTCAGCGATGGGGTTCGTGTACCCACAACGGGGGACTTAATTTCAGCTGGCGGCTGATACAGGCCCCTCCCGAAATTGTTGATTACGTGGTGGTGCATGAACTGGTCCATATCAGTCAGCCGGACCATTCGAAAAAATTCTGGGATAAGATCAGAAAAATAATGCCGGATTTCGAGCAGCGCAGACACTGGTTGAAAGACCATGGGTGGTTGCTGAAAATCTGATGGTGTATTTCTCCCCATCAGCCCCAAAAAAGAAAGAAAGTTCCCGCCACTTACATTACCGAATCCAGCCCAATCGATCCTGCATAGACGAGCATGGTTACATGGAAAAGTGGTAGCACTTTCAGTCCGGCTTCCGGTGTCCTGTACTTGAGGATCACGCCATTTGCAGCAATAAGCAGTATCAGCCCGAATAAAAGACCCGCACGGCCGATCCATCCAAGCCGGGTCATGAAAAGGAACGCCATCATCGCATGGATAATCGTAAATCCCGCTATCCAGTAGGTTGTCCTGGGAATATCATAGAGTATCGGGATGGTACTCATTCCTCTCGCTCGATCATTTGCTACATCGATCAGGTCATTTACGCCGAGGTGTGCCAGAGCAAACGGGTAGAAGAAAACAAAGTACAGGAATGCATTCAGGTCCGGGTTCCCCAGACAGAGATACCCGGCAACCGGAAACAGGGCGAAATCNGTNCTNCCNATAAGCTGGGCAAAGGGGAANTGCTGGGGCTGNCGCTTCTCGATCTGGTAGAANATTTCTATGGTANANCTNTAGANCATGATGAGAAGCACTATCAGTGAGTGCGGATACGGGAGTGTTACNATAAGANCNGTAGTTATGGCAACTAAACCGATGAAAAGCCCTAATGCATGGCCGGGGGAAATCAGTCCTGCCGCGATCGGTCGGGTTTTAAATATCCGCCAATACTTCGTAAGCTTATCCGATTCGATATCCTTTTTGTCATAATCGCGATCAATATAATCATTCAGGACAAGCCCGGCTTCAAAGCCGAAGAACCCAATCAAAGAAACCCGTGCGAGATCGAACCAGCTGAAATTTCCATAGATAGTGGTCGCAAGCAGGTATCCTGAACAAAAGAGAAGAGGCCAGGCAAAGAAAAACTGGAGCCGGGTGAGGTCGATATATGCCCTGATGGTCGGGTTCATTATAAGGGAGGTTTGCGGTGCTCACATTTACACCCTTTGATAAACCGGCAACAACCTGGTGACATTGTTTTCTGGCATATTATTTAACATGTTGAAACAGGTAGTCCACGAACCGCTCCCTTATCTGCCCGGCCACCTAATAGAACAGGATGGATTCCTTTTTCATCCGGCAGGAAATTCCCGCGGATATTCCGGCAATTTTTGAGGTAAATTACCAGGCGTTTGCTCATTATGATGAAGCACTTCTGGTAAATGCCCTGCGGGATGCCAGGGTTTTCAATCCCGAACTTTCGCTGGTCGCTGTTGAAGGTGAAAGGATTATCGGGCATATCATGTTTCCCCCCGTCACCATCGAATCTCCCCAGGGAATCACCCCGGCGATTGCTCTTGCCCCGCTTGTGGTGCATCCGGATTACCAGTGCCGTGGCGTAGGCGCCGCGCTCATTGAAGAGGGTCTTAACGTATGCCGGACTCTTGGGCATCGTATTGTTATCGTCATCGGCCACCCGGGATATTATCCCCGCTACGGGTTTCGCCCGGCACGGGCAAACGGTATCGTAGCACCATTCGCTGTTGCCGACGATGTATTTATGGTACTTGCCCTGGACTCCGGTGCACTGGATGGCATACAGGGGGTAGTGAAGTACCCGGAAGCATTTGATGCCATCGAGGGAATGAGCATATCGAAGGGTAAAAAAGTAAAATCGCTCTCCTGATAGTCCCCGTTTCATCTGCATGTGGACCCTGTGTCTCTTTTTTTTTGTTGAACCCGATTTACTGGTGATCCAGTATTGACAACGGTGTCAGGTTTTGGCAGAGTAGTGTGATTTTGCTCACGCGGTAAATCTCCCCGGCCCGTTGTGTGTGTATTGGTGCTGGTAAATGCGATAGCATCACATAGTGGCACCAGCATTATACCTTCGTCCGTCAACCTACCCTTAGCTATGGTTGCTGGCAGATCTCCTTTACCCCAAGATACCCTGAACCGGTATCTTCGCGCATTCGTGAGCCATGCCGCTATACCGACGCTCATTGAGGATATGGTAATCGGACCGGTTACTGTTCCAAAATATACCAATGAATTCTGGACCTCCCGTCAAAGGCAGGCATCTTCAATTCATGAAATCTCTTACCGTGCTTGCTTCAAACCACAACTTCCCCGGTTCTTCATCGATATCCTCACCCGGAAAGGTGATGTTGTCTATGATCCATTCAGTGGTCGCGGTACTACGCTCATTGAAGCAGGCCTTTCCGGACGGGATGTAATCGCAAACGATGCAAACCCCCTCTCCCGGATTATGACGGAACCCCGTTTCTTTCCTCCTGATATTTCAGGTGTTGAAAACCGTCTTGCTGCAATCCCCCGTGACAGTGATGGGGCAACCATCGATCTTTCCATGTTTTACCATCCCGATACCGAGAAGGAAATTGTAGCCCTGAGGCAGTACCTCCTGAACCGGAAAGCCGGTTGCAGGGATGATATGATTGACCGCTGGATTGCCATGGTGGCGACGAACCGGCTCACTGGTCACTCAAAGGGATTTTTCTCGGTATATACCCTCCCGCCAAACCAGGCAGTATCACAACAGAGCCAGAAACGGATCAACCAGAAACGCCAGCAGATCCCCGATTACCGGGATACCCACCAACTTATTCTGGACAAGACAAAGAGCCTGTTACGTACACTTTCCCCTGTGGAAAAGAAGAATCTTAAACGGGCAGGAAAAAAAGCCCGCCTTCTTACCGGAGATGCTCGTTTGACACCCGACATTCCGGAAGCCAGTGTGCAGCTGACCGTGACATCGCCCCCGTTTCTTGACATCGTCCAGTACCGGGAGGACAACTGGCTCCGCTGCTGGTTTAACAGTCAACATGAGGAAGTGATCGGGGAACAGATTACGATGGCCCGGACTCTGGATGAGTGGACTGGTGTTATGGGGTCGGTGTTACGGGAACTCTACCGGATCACCCGGGTCGGGGGCTATGTTGCTTTTGAAGTGGGGGAGGTCAGGAAACGGACGATTCATCTGGAAGAACATGTCATCCCGCCAGGCATCGCTGCGGGGTTTACCTGCGATGGTGTGCTTATCAACCAGCAGGTATTCACCAAGACCTCCAATATATGGGGTGTGAAAAATATGGCATCCGGCACGAATACAAACCGGATTGTAATATTCCATAAACCAGAATGACAATTATGATTGAGGGGATATCCATTTGAGGAGTAATGACTTCACGAATTCTTTTTTTATTAACTGTTCATCCACAGAGATTGTGACGGAAAAAGCACGCCTTAAGTAGCACGACATCCAAAACATACGCATGGTTAACCGGATCACGCGGTATGCACAGATCGTTGACATACTGGGCAAACATGGTTTTAGCATAGGGCTCGAAACAATGTTCCCCTCCCGAGCCCGGTTCAGGCTTCCCGGCCAGGGGAAGGATCCCGATGCATCCACGGTATACGAACGGATGCGGCTTGCCCTTGAGGAACTTGGCCCGACATTTGTAAAGTTCGGTCAGATAATGAGCACAAGAACCGAACTGCTACCCCCGGAACTGATTGAACAGCTTAAAAAACTGCAGGACCATGCAAAACCTATCCCCTTCTCGGAAGTCCGGGTGGTCTTGGAAAAGAGTTGTGACGGTTTTAACCAATGTGAAAACTGGTTCTGGAAGGTCGATGAACTGCCGGTTGCCTCCGCATCGATCGCCCAGGTTCATTCCGCAATCTTAAAAGACGGGACCAGAGTCGCCCTTAAAATACAAAGGCCCGGTATCAGGGAAATTATTGAAACTGATCTTTCCATTCTGCGTTCCATGGCAGAGCGTGTCGAAACAGTATTTCCCGAAACCAGAGTATACAATCCTATCGGTATGGTGGATGATTTTGCCCACCAGATCGTAAAAGAGCTCGATTTTACCAGGGATGCCCGTAACTCCGACAGAATGAGAAGAAACTTCCATAATGTTCCGGGTATCCGTTTCCCAAAGGTCTACTGGGAATACTCATCTGAATACCTGATGGTCATGGAGTTTGTCGAAGGAGTCAGGATTGATGATAGGGAAGCAATGGTGACGATGGGTCTTGACCCATCATGAAATTGGAGTCCGGGGATTCCATGCTTACCTCAAGATGATCTTTGAAGACGGATTCTTCCACGGTGACCCGCACCCCGGTAACCTTCTCGTAACAAAAGAGGGAAACATCGTCTTTCTGGATTTTGGTATTGTTGGGATCCTGCGTCCGGAAAAACGGCAGGGGTTCATCAACCTCCTTTTTGCGCTGGTGAATGACGATGTTGAACTGATGCTTCGGTCGCTCGAAGGATTCGGGATTGAGATTGATGAGTCTGACCGTGAATCCCTGCGGGACGACCTTTACATTCTGATGCACGATTTTGGTGGTAGTGACGAGCTAGCGCAATACAACTTCCGGCTTGTCGTGACCGAACTGACTAATGCAATGAGACGCTATCGCTTGAAAGTCCCTATGAACCTGATGCTCCTGCTCAAGGTCTTTATTATGGTACTTGACATCGGTATAAGGCTTGATCCGAAATTCAATTTCGAAAAAGAGATCACACCCTATCTTACCAAGCTTGCGGATGCGCGAAACCTTTCTGCCGCATATTTTAAACGAGCCTCCGTATCCCTCCTGGACGCCGCCGACGCCATTTTTGATATGCCCCGTAATCTCAACCTCATGCTCCGGCGGCTCTCAACCGGGACGTTCAAACTGGAGATCGTGGAAACTGATATCCAGAAACTCCAGATGTCACTCGATAAAGCCAGCGACAAGCTCTTACTCGGTCTCGTCGTGGCTTCACTTGTGGTAGGGTCCTCGCTTGTGCTTCTTTCGCATCCGCTTTCCCTTCCGGACTATATCTACTGGGTTGCAATCTTCGGCTATACCTTTGCAGTGCTTGTAGGATTCTACGCAATATATCACGTTATTTTCCTGAAGTTCCACATGGGACGATAATTTTTTCCAGGTATTATTTATTGGCTACTCGCGGACGGATTATTTCCCATCTTTTTATTTTCTCATCAAGTGAATAGCGGGTGTTAGCCGGGCTTGTTGATGGCAGGACTACCGCAAAAACAGGTGCAGAGATATTCATCTGATGATAGTATCGGCCAGCAGAGCTTCCGTTGAGGGCAACAAGGTGTATTGAGGGAAATTCTGCAAGGAAAGCAGTAAGATCATTGAACACAGGATACTGAATCCGGGTGTCTGCACTCCCTTCGCGGGAGCAGTTGCAGATAACATCCCAGAGTGCGATCCGCCGATCCATTAACCGGGAAGTCCGTATCCTGTAGGGGAGATGACAATCGATAAGAAACAGTGTTTCCATTATATGCCAGAAATGATTCCTTGGGTTCCCGTAGTACTCTTTTTTCAGCAGTGACTGCCTACTGGGAAAACTGCCAAGAATCAGTACCTCAGGCATTCCTCCATGAACCGGTGGCAGACCCAAAACCGGGCAGGCAGTGGAGGTAACGGCTGGTTCATCCATAAGAAGAGTATAAAACCGGTGTATTAGCGTCGTAAAAAAAATAATCAGTTCTTTTTGAAATAGAGGTTGCAATGGCAATGGCCATCCCGGGAAACTTCATCTTTGTGGTACACACAGGGACATTCAATCGCCAGGTCTTTCTCCTCATCTCCGCTTCGGAGACGGCAGGGACAGTACGGTCTTCCGAACTTCTTTTTGTTACGCACAAGCCCCCGGATAACTGTCGAGAGTTGTTTCTCATCGGTATTGAGTTCCCATCCCTGCTTGTTTGCATATCCTTTTGCCCACTTGAGCATCTCTTCTTCATCTGCATTTTCTTCTGTCATATTACCAGGCCGTATCTCTAAATATTTTTGTTAATGATATGTTTCTTAATTCAAGACGTTAGTCTTTGTGCTCAATTCAGCGGACCATCGAACCAACGCTGTCCACACCTTCATGGAACTACGACGTCTTCATCCCCTTGTAACGGTTTTTACTAAGTCTCGTGATTCTCTGTGCTACCTTGTTGTAAATGGCCATTACATCTCCTTTCTCGAACCGGTACACATCTTTGTCCAGCGACTCACCGGTTTTTATGTCCCAGAGTCGCATGGAGTCCATACTGATCTCATCGCCAAGGTAGATCGTTCTGCCCTGCCTGCCAAACTCTATTTTAAAATCCACGAGTATTATTCCCTGGTTCGCGAGCAATGCAGAAAGGAGCCGGTTCACTTCGAGTGCCACCATTTTAATCTTTTTTAATTCGGCGGGTGTCGCAAGTTTTAACGCAATGATTATTTCATCGTTGAGCATCGGATCATGCCGTGAATCGTCCTTATAATCAATCACGATTAAAGGCGGGTCGAGGGGTGTTCCCTCTCTGAACGGATAATTTCTGACAATAGAGCCCGCTGCAATGTTTCGCACGATCACCTCAAGTGGGAGCATTTCGAGTTTTCTTACCACCATATGGTGAGGATCAAGCATCGTGAAAAAATGGGTTTTTACCCCATGATGTTCGAGATATTCGAAGAAGAATGCTGAAACCTCCGCATTGTAGGTCCCTTTATTTTTCAGCACATCTTTTTTCCCGCCATCAAATGCGGTGATGTCATCGCGGAACTCAACAATGAGTTTGCCCTTCGTATCGGTCGCGTATACTGATTTTGCTTTACCTTTAATAAGGAGATCCTTACACTTCACAGTCCACTCCTCCTTGCCTTAACAGTTTGTTCGAGCCGGTTTATTAGGGGTTGTAATTGGGGGTGATACCATCCTCTTTTTATGTACTGTGGGTAGATGCAGAGTCGCTCATAGAGTTGGGAATCACCGACGATCTTTTTGAGTTCGTCAATCGCAGGCCAGGGATGTTCAGGATTGACGTAATCAATAGTAAGGGGTGAGACCCCTCCAAGGTCATCCACCCCGCATGAAATGAGCATGGAAGCATCGATCAGATTGGGGGGGATCTGGATTGCGATATCTTTCGGGAGAATATCGCGTGCCATCCTGATGGTAGAGCAGATTTCAGTGGTTCCCGGCACTGGATGGTGCGCCATCGGTGTCCCAAGTTTAGGACAGAAATTCTGGATGATGATCTCCTGTATGTGTCCGTACCTTTTATGAAGATCCCGAAGTGCCAGAAGGGATTCTTCCCGGTCTTCCATTGTTTCACCAATTCCCAAAAGCAGGCCGGTGGTGAAGGGTATTCTGAGTTTTCCTGCATCCTCAATCATGCCAAGCCTGATTTCCGGTTTCTTNCCTTTCGATGCTGCATGCGCCGGGATTTCTGCGGTTGTCTCCAGCATCAGACCCATGCTCGCATTTACCATATGCAGCCTTTCCATCTCGTCCCTTGTCAGGATACCGGCGTTCGTNTGCGGGAGCACCCCATATGCGATACTTTTCCTGCACATTGCCTCGCAGTAATCGAGAATAGTAGCATAACCGGATCGTTTGAGATATTCGGTAAAGCCCGGTTCTTCTTCAGGGTGCTCCCCAAACGTGAAGAGTGCCTCCGTGCACCCAAGTGCTGCCCCTCTTTTAAGGGTCTTTTCCACATCCTCCTGTACCATGAGGCACCCGTCCTGCACCGGAGTGCGGAAGCTGCAATACCCACAACGGTTCCGGCACACCGTGGTAAGTGGGAGAAATACATTCCGCGAGAAGGTGATAATGCGGGGTTGCATGAGAAAAGATACTCGTCCTATCTATTGAAAGGTAATCATATACTCTGGTCCGGATTACACCAAGAATATATTTCCTGTCAGGATTTTTTTGGAGGTTCTTTTATCACCCCCACGGTACCATATCAGCATCTTTTTTTTATCTTACTGCATATCAGGTATGAAATGTGCCCTCATGCCCTGATCCCGTACAAGATTGTTAACCCGAAGACCCGGCTCTCCTGCATCCTCAGCCAGGAAGAGAGGGAAGCCTTTGCCCGTGCGATGCTGGAAGATGTGATCCACGCGGCAAAAGATGCGAACTGCAGTCCGGTGATTGTGGGCACCGAATTATTTGATAGCGAGTATATCCAGATAACGGTCAGCGATGCGGATCTTAACCAGACGCTCAATTCTCTTCTTCCTCAGTCAGTGGGATCGATCCTGATAATCATGGCCGACCTTCCCCTTGCCAATGCCCAGGCAATCCAGCGGGTAATTTCCACCAAGGATGATATGGCTATGGTGCCGGGAAGGGGTGGGGGAACGAATGTTATCTTCATCAGGGAACCGCAACGGTTCCATGTTGATTATTACGGCACGAGTTTTCTCAAACACCAAAAAATTGCACAGGAGGCAGGACTTTCCTGTGAAGTGATCGATTCGTTCCGGCTCCACACGGACATCGATGAGAAAGAGGATCTGGTCGAACTGCTGATTCACGGGACGGGTAAGAGCCGTGCCTACCTAGAAGAACTTGGATTTGTGTTGTCTGTGGAGAAAGGGCGGGTTGGTGTTGAGCGAAAGGGAAAAAACTGACGTTGAATGAATGAATTGGCTGTTAGTACAAGATGGCTCCGGGATTACTACCTGAATCCATTCCAAAAGCTCAGGGTGAACCTGCATTTTTCCGGAATACTCCCATGAACAAACACTCTTCTGCACCAATTGATTCAATCCCGGTTTGATCGTCAATAGGCATTCCCAGTCCACGGATAACTGCTGCAGGAGTGCACTCATCTGCTTCACCCATGACCAGTTCTGCTGCAGAGGCAATGTTATCTGCAACTGCACGCTGGGTCACCTCAAGTTTTCTGCCGAAAAGGTCGTTCCTGCCCCGGTCATCGATGACCGCGGTGATCCCAGCATTTCCGATCGCAACGCCGCTGCAGCCACGGCGCATGGCA
>WSSedA1B3DRAFT_1000538_pt1 | contig 10869 bp, 12 predicted proteins | sample WetSurSiteA1Bulk_FD_9468 | JGI IMG/M metagenome (IMG submission 9468)
CGTCACTCTATGGCGCAGATGCCGCGATCATGCTGATCGGCCACGAACCTACGTTATCGATGCTTATCAGCAGGATCATTTCCGGATATGACACTTGTTCTCTGATACTGGCAAAAGGCGGACTGGCAAAGATCAGGAATTTTTCATTTGACAAACAGCCCTCCGGAGAGCTCCAATGGCTGCTAACTCCAGCACATATGATGGAGATGCGATAGCGAATCCCTTAAATTTTGAGATTTGAAAAATTCTGGATTTTACCAAAATCTCTTATCAAATATCCACTAAAAAAATATTTTGTGACAACACGGGGAATACCTCAAATGATACCTTGAATCACTTAAAAAATTAATTTCATTTAGCAAGTATCATCATTATCATACATTGCTGCCAGAAGGATACCAATATACACACATTCTTTTTTTGTGAATGAGGGCTCATCTGCGATCAACGATATGAGCTCTGATGTACTGGTATACGAACCTCTTTTTGCCGCTTGAAATAACTCAGACAAGCGTTTTACTATATCCTCATTTCGTTCTTTGCTGATTCCCATTTTGTCAATTATCGTTTCGGTCAATTTTGTCTCCTGGCACAAACCTGTTTTGCTGGATCAAGAAATCATTTCTGGTAATTAAAACCAGTTCTCGAGCGTTTTTTGCCCTGCCTTCACTGAGAAGCCTTCCATTGCCTTGTTCACCCGCTCTTCAGAAAAGTCATACCCGTCGCAGAGCATCTTGCGGATACCTTCTGCATCAGGGTGCCCCGCTGAAAGGGCGTAATCATCTGTCACCTGGGGGTGAAGAAACATATCAATAACCGGAGCAGGATCAAAATCCGGCATTTTCTCTTTGAGTTTTGATTCGAAATCCCCTTTCAGTACCAGCTTGAGACCGGTCTTTGCACCAACCCCCTCCACACCCGCGTTGAAATCCGTTCCCACAAGGATACCAATTTGTATTAACTGCTCACGGGAGATTTGCAAACCCCCCAAAAAATCTGCCAGTAAAATCCGTTCGGGATTGACCGTGATCTGTCTGCCCCTGATCTTGCGCTTGCCGCTTACTGTCAGGTTGCGGACGAGCATTGGTGTCCCAAAAAGAAGTGTGTCATAATCCTGCGAAACGACATACCGTGCATCTCCTTTGATGGCCATGTAAGATGCCTGGGCCTCACCTTCGCCCGGTGCCTGCACGATGGGAATGCCCATCAGCGTTAGCAATTCCTTTGATGTCCCAATAATGGTTTCATCGACTCGGGTAGATGAACGGGCCTGTTTATACGCTTCTGCCTCATCTCCTCTCTCTAGCGCCTCTTTCCAGCGCTCACCAGCCGTGTCACGTACTTTCCTGCGCTTGTCAATAGTCGCCATTTTCAGGTAATCAGGTTTCCCATCAAAAACAAAGACCGGCTTGATCCCTTTTTCCATAAAATTTGCCATACGGAAGAGAATGCCGGAAAGATGGGAAGTGATCCGCCCGCGCCCATCCATAAGAGGTGTCCCGTCCGGCTGCCGGATAATCGTAAGGAACTGGTACAGGGCGTTGTTTGCGTCGATCGCAGCGATACCCGGGAGTGATTCCCAGGTTACCGGTGTCTTGTACTCGGTGATAATATCGCGTATTGCAACACCCATGATGGTTCACGAAAAAAATATGAATGATTACCGGTATGTACGCTTGGAGTATTCACCAACAAGTTCGTCGAGATGGGTGATCGCCAGGTCATATTTCTCAGCCATGCGGCTGGATATCTCTTCAAGATTGTTGCGCAATATCCGTTCACGGACTACAATACTTCTCTCGAGATGGCGCATCTTTACCTGCAGCGAGAGGAAGAGTCCGCCGAGGGATAGCATCATAAGACATGCAGCAATTGCGATGGTAAGATCCTGCCAGAACCGGTTGATGAGGACGAGCGTAGAGACGATCATAACAATGGTGAGCAGGATATCGAATAAATACTCACGTATGTCCATACTTTTAGATGATGAGAGCACAGTAATTAAGCTAACTATATAAAAAAGAGAAGCACCATGGATTTAAAACGTATAATTCCCTTCCTTGTGATTCCGCTCCTGCTCCTTACCGTTGAAATCGGGGCCCTCATGATCTCGCTTCCCGTGCAGGCTGCAGGGATTACCGCATTTGAAGACCCTGCGTCACTGGCAAATCCATTCGTCTTTATTATGATCCTGCTAGTCTTCACCGGGTTTTTGTTGCTGTTAATCAAATATGGAAAGAAAGAGTGGCTTGCCGTTATCATTGCAATCTCAATCTTCCTCACTTTTGTCTATATTTTCACTGCTCTCGTTTACGCGGTAACCGCAGACCAGAATCTTGGAATATTTCTAATCATTGCATTATCGATCCTGGCAACAGTCCTCCTCTACAAATACCCTGAATGGTATGTCATCGATAGTCTGGGTATCCTGATAGCGGCGGGTGTTGCAGCAATTTTTGGGTCCTCACTCGAATGGTATCTTGTCGTTCTCCTGCTTGTACTTCTTGCGGTCTATGATGCAATCTCTGTGTACAAAACAAAACATATGATTACACTTGCTGAAGGGGTAATCGATCTTAAAACACCCATCCTTTTTGTCATCCCTAAAAAGCGGGATTACTCCTTCATCCGTGATGGAATTGGAAAACTGGATGATGGTGGCGAACGTGCAGCATTTATCATCGGTATGGGGGATCTGATCATGCCCTCCATCCTCGTCGTTTCCGCAAATGTCTTTTTACAAGGCTGGCGTTTTGCAGGAATTATTAACCTTCCCGCGCTGGGAGCCATGATTGGATCCTTAGCGGGTCTTGCTGTCCTGCTCCACTTTGTCTCTTCAGGAAAACCTCAGGCAGGACTGCCGCCATTAAACGGCGGAACTATCCTGGGATTTCTTGCGGGCTGGGTGCTGGCCGGTTTTTTGTAACTGCGGGTTTGTGAGAAAGGATTTCAGCGAGCACCTCATCAACACCCTCTCCTTTTTCTGTTGACATGGAAAGATATCCGTCAGCAACCTGCAGGTCGGATTTATTGGCTACTACTACCAGCGGCACATCAATTATTGCCCTCACTTCATCGAGCAGGTTGAGCTGGACTTCCATCGGGTACCCGCAATGCTCTGATGGATCAAGTATGAAAAGAATGATATCCGCGACATTCATCATGGCTGAAAGTGCCTGTTTTTCAATGGCATTTCTTTGTTCAGCCGGACGATCGAGAATACCCGGGGTATCAACAAACTGTATCCGTTCGCGTCCCAGTTGACGGTGTCCGACTATGATGCCTTTTGTAGTAAACGGATAGGACGCAACTTCAGGGGCAGCAGATGAGACCAGCCGGATGAATGACGATTTTCCGACATTGGGGTATCCCCCGATAACAATGGTGCATGCGTCATCAACATGAGGGAGCTTGCGGAGAACGTTCCGGACTTCATTTAAGAATCGCAGGTCCTTATCGATCTGGTGAACCATTGATGCAAGGCGGGCAACCGTTCTTTTACGCACGGCAATCGTATCCTCTGAGTTCTTTGACTGGAGTGCAAGCTGGTTTCCTACCATTTTTGTATGTTTTGCTGCCCAGCCAACGGCACCCAGTGATTGCCGTATCCGGTCCATACCAAAGAGAATTTCTGCCATCTCAAGATAGAAACGGGGAAGCTGATCAAATTCGGGGAATCCCCGAATAATGTAGACCAGCCGGTCATGGACTGCCGCGCCAACCGCCCGCACAAACTCTTCATTGGCGCGATCTTTATTGGTCTTTTCTTTCATTTTCTTTGCCGCACGGCGGAAGCTCCGATCAAGGATTTCATCTGCCGTCGGTACTGTAGGTATTTTTTCGAATTCCACAAATCTCCAACCTATTTATACTATGGGAAGTTATACGGTTTATCGTTATGGACTTGTCGCTGATCCAAAAAGATATCCTTATCACTCTTATTACTCTTTACCATCAGCACTCCCATCCCATTAAAGGCGAGGAGATCGCGGACCTGATCCAGAGGAACCCGGGTACTGTGCGAAATCAGATGCAGGCACTAAAAACAATCGGGTTTGTTGATGGTGCACCCGGTCCTAAAGGGGGATATATCCCAACCGCACTTGCCTATACAGAACTCAACCTGAGCAACACTGAGGGAGAATATAGTGTAGGTATCAGCAGGGACGGAGAATTGCTCTCCGGAGCAACGGTTCAGGAAATTGATTTTACGACGCTCTGCCACCCGGATATCTGTCATGCAGTGATCAAACTGTTTGGCAGTGCCAAACTCTTTGAAATCGGAGACCGGATCACGATTGGCCCTACACCGGTGAATAAGCTCCTGGTCCGTGGTGAGGTGTTCGGGAAAGACGAATCGAAACAGTTGCTCCTCATTGCAACCACCGAGATGATCTCGCTTCCCAAACAGCCGATTAAAGCCTACATGAGCAGCCCGCTTAAAACGTTAAAAATATCAAATACCCTTCACGAGGCACTTATCCTTTTCAATAAGAATCGTATCCATGGTGCCCCTATCATCAATGAAGGAAAACTAGCCGGTATTATCACCTTGAGTGATATCGCAAAGGCAATTGAAAGGGATATACCATTAACAACAAAAGTATCGGAAATTATGACTCCTGAGGTTGTCGAAGCTCCATCGGACACTAAACTTTTTCAGGTTATCCGTCGCTTCAAGGAACTGGAGATTGGGCGACTGATTGTTGTTGAGGATGGAAAACCGGTAGGGATACTCACCCAGTCTGATATCATCCGGGTCTTTCCTTCGTTATAAATCCAATATCTTTAGATATTATAAACCAAAATGGAATGAATGGATTGAGTATCATGACAGAATTATCCTTATCAGCAGTTGAGCGTATCATTAAAAAAGGCGGAGCCGAGCGTATCAGCGCTGATGCTACCGAAACTCTTGCGGATTTGATGGAAGAATATGGGGTATTCTTATCAAAGGAAGCAAAAAAGATGTCGGATCATGCGGGAAGAAAAACGCTGCGAGGATCTGACATACGAATGGCAGCTGATTTCTTCAAATAACCTGAAATGAGTTGTCAATAACCGAAATAACGCAAAAAAACTCTTTTGGCGTGATATTTTAGAACACTTTAAATATTTATAAGCGTCATAATTTTTTTATGACTCGTGTATTTGCCCGCAGCCTATCAAGAAAAAAGATCATGAGCAACGATGGAAAGCTCATTGGAACATTAAAAAATATCAGGGTTGATTTTGATTCAGGCCAGGTCCAGTCAATGATCATTCACCCGGACCAGACCTTTGTCACCGAAGGATATAACATGGAAGATGACAAGCTCCTCGTAATTCCATTTGAATCGGTAAAAGACATCAAGGATTATATTGTGGTTGACCGCTATCTGGCGCGAAAATAAGTAAAATATTTTTCAATCACTTCAACAAATCCATTTCCATATTCTTTTTCTGCAACAAATTCTGCAACTGCTTTTACATCAGGGTGGGCATTAGCCACAGTCACTCTAATCCCGGCTTTTTTGAGCATCTGGATATCGTTAAGTGAGTCTCCGATGGCAAGAAAATCAGACAATGCCATATTCATTTCCTTTGCAAGTGCCTCGAGTGCAGTTCCTTTGTCGATTCCCGGTGATTGCAGGTGAATTGCATAGCCGGTGTCAAGTACATTCACCGGGTGGTTCTGAAGAATTTGTTTAACTTCTTCAACAGGAACCGTCCTTGCGAATGCAAGATCTGCAAACCGATACGTGGGACTGAAGAGCACAAGTTCTTTCCCCCGAGTCCGGTAATAAGCCTGAACCTCTTCCAGTGCTTTCCTGCATATACCCTGGTCTCCTTTGATGCGGAGAGTCCCGGTATATCCCACCCGGAACACCCCGCCGTTCTCAGCAATGAAGGTCCCGTTCGTGCCTACCATCTTGCAGAGAGCATCCATAAAACAGGCAGTATTCCCGCTTGCCAGGACAACTTCAACACCGGTGTCAACAAGTGACCTGATAGCGATAATTGCGTCCGTATTCAACCGACGGGACGAATCCGTTATCGTCCCGTCAATATCGGTAAGGAGTGCCTTTAACACGATTTGAGTCCCGCCTCTTCTACCATGAATGGTGCTTCTCCCTCGGGAAGGTTGGGGCTGTCAACAAGACGTGCAATACGTTTGCCGCCCTTACTCTTGCGCAGGTAGAGCCGGAAGGTTGCGGTATGCCCGACAATGTTACCTCCTATAGGTTTTGTCGGATCCCCGAAAAAGACTGCCGGGTTGGACATTACCTGGTTTGTCACCAGTGCAACTGCGTTATGCTCATCAATGAGTTTGAAGAGCTCGTGCATGTGCCGGTTCAGTTTCTGCTGGCGAGTCGCAAGCGTTCCCCGACCGGCGTATTCAGCCCGGAAGTGGGCAGTGAGCGAATCAATGATGAAGAGTTTGACCGGGTGTCCGCTGTCTTTCAGCTCCGCTGCAAGATCCCGTGAATTATCCACAAGAAGCATCTGGTGATCCGATGTATGTGCCCGTGCAATGTGGATGTTGTTCAGGAACTCCTGGGGATCGGCGTCATCGATTCCAAGCCCGTGCACCATCTGCTCAATACGTTCAGGACGGAATGTGTTCTCGGTATCAATATATATGGCACTTCCGTTTAGTCCTCCCTGGTCTTCGGGAAGCTGGACGTTAACTGCCATCTGGTGGACAATCTGGCTCTTACCGGAACCAAATTCACCATACATCTCGGTGATAGCCTGGGTCTCCAGTCCCCCTCCCATCAGAGCATCGAGTTCTGGAACACGGAACGATAGTTTCCGGACATCCTTTCGCTGTTCGAAGATGTCTTTTCCGGTCTTGAATCCGCCGATATCTGCCGCCTGGCGAGCAGCTTTGATGATCTTTTTTGCGGTTGATTCGGAAATCTCGGAGATCTCGGAAAGTTCTGCCGGTGACGCGGTTGCGATACTCTCAACCGAGATGTACCCCGCTTCACGGAGTTTATCTGCGGTACTTGGGCCTACGCCCGGTAAATCTTCAATATCTAATGGTCCTTCAGCCATTTCTTGCACATCTCCTATGGCACAACAAGATGTTAAACATGGGCATATATGCTCTCGGATTGCGTGGGGTGAAAGTGTGACATACCTGTTACAGTTCTTCGATAAACCCGTGGATCTGTGCCAGCAGGGTTTCAGCTTTGATGTCAACCGGTTGGGTATTTTCAACTATGATCCGGTTACCTGAAAGGACACCGGTTACCTGGATTTCAGCCCCGTGGGGAAGATCTTTATCGATAAGATAGCGTTGTTTGCCATTATCGATAAAGGTGCATCCCTGCCCGGCAATAATTGTCCCTTCAAAAATAATTGGCAGGGACTCCTCCTTTGGCACACGGATGGAACTTCCCCTACCCACGCTCAACTCAATTCCCCCATAACGACCGGGCCGTGCAGCCGCATGATAAACTTCAACCTGTTCACCGGGCTGGACCGGGAGTAACGCTTTCTCCCCCCAGACTACTACTTTTATGTCATCGCTGCCATTACTCACCAGGATATTTCTCACCCATGAAGCAGCGCCGTTGCGGGAAGTAAACGATCGTGGTTCTTTAACCTCCTTCACGACCCCCCGTATTGAATACATCCCCTCATCACTGACAGACCCAATTGGAGTGAAGGGAATAGTAATCTCCTTGTCACTGATTGCAACTGAACTCTTCTCATCGAGACTGTATGCTCGTCCGGTGCTGCGTCCATCGGGTTTTGCCCCGGTGATGTGGACGGGAGTACCCGAAGGGATATTTTCAAACAGGTCCGGCACCCATGCTACAAGGCGTGCAGTGCCATTGCTGTCCCCAATGACCGCTTCTGTCATCTCACCGGCTGTCCCGTCCCTGCGGTTGAACGTACGGGACTCTTCACAGTCAATCAGGATTACATCAAGATCCATAGGATCTGTTGACAGGCTCCCTGAAACTGATCCATTTGCGGGCAGGGTGCAGACAATCTCGCAACTTGCCTTGCGCAGTGCAAGAGCATAAATCTCTGTTGTGCGGTTTGGCGGATGTCTCCCGATAATCTCCAGTACATCCCCAACAGCAATATCAACTGCCGCTCCCGCTTTCTCATCCCACAGGACAACCCGTGTGGTCCCGGTCGCGTCACCAACAAGGAGGGTTGCAACCCATCCCTTTTCCCCATCTTTCCGGTCAAATTCCTTTGGCTCGGTCTTATCCATCACTTTGCAAAAAAACGAAAAGAGGCTGGATTTTCCCGCCAACCCCTTGATCTTCACATGCTGACGCCCCAGTTCACCTATGACGATCATGGCTGCTGTCGGCTCATCAACAAGATCCCCGCACTCTTCGATCTTTGCCTCTACGCGCCGCTCGAATTCCTCTTTTGAGATGAGGTCGTCAACAAGCGCGTAGTGGAATAACACAGATTTTGGCTCCCCTCACCTTTGCCATGGCGGGTATTGCATAGTTGCAGTGATATCTCCGGTATTTTCTCCTCTGCGCATCAGTGAGACTTTAGCTCCCTGTATCAGGACCTCAGGACAGCGGGGACGGCAATTATACTGCGAGGACATGGCATACCCATATGCACCGGTATCAAGCACTGCAATGATGTCACCGGCTGTAACCTGGGGGAGTCTCCGGTCCGCGGCAAGAATATCACCTGTCTCGCATATGGGACCGGTAATGGTATATTCTGTCGTCAGTGGAGCATCTGCTTTGTTCGCAACGATGACTTCATGATAGGCATCATACATTGCTGGACGGATGAGCAGGTTAAAGCCGGCATCAACATTGGCAAATCTCTTGTGTGCTGATTTTGTCGAATTGACCCTGGTTAAGAGTACAGTTGAATCAGCAACAAGCGAACGCCCGGGTTCAACCCAGAGTTCAGGTGTAATCCCGCAGTCGTCAATACCGTCCCTGAACACGGGAACTACCCGTGCTGCATAGTCTTCCGGTGTGGGAGCCGGGTCAGTATCATGATGGTAGGGAATCCCAAGACCACCGCCGAGGTCAATGAATTCAAGTTTGACTCCCATATCAGTGAGTTCCTTTGCCAGACGTACCATCACTTCTGCAGCCTTGACGAATGGCTCGATATCAAGAATCTGGGAACCGATATGGCAGTGAATTCCGACCGGTTGCAGATTTTTGCACGACATAGCCATCCGGTATGCAGCCGGGATCTCGTTATGGGGAATCCCAAACTTGCTGGTTGCAAGACCGGTGGCAATCTTTGGGTGCGTGGGGATTTCCAGTGCCGGATTCACACGAAATGATATCTTTGCTATTTTTCCTGCCGCTTTTGCTGCTGCATCGAGCTGGTTGAGCTCATCAAGTGAATCTACCGACACTTTCACCTCTTTTGTGACGGCAAGTTCAAGGTCCTGGGGTGTTTTTGAGCTGCCGTTAAAGAGGAGTTTTTCTGCCGGAATCCCGGCTTGGAGTGCAAGATGGAGTTCTCCGGATGAAAAGACATCCGCACCTGCCCCCCGCCGGGCGAGCGCACGCATGATAGCAAGGTTGCCATTTGCCTTTGCTGCAAAAAGGACTTTCACCTTCGGGTAACGGCTGGCGAGTGCTTTTTTGTAGGCTTCGAACTGCTCGCAGACCCGGTCCTCGCTGGTGACATAGAGCGGTGTCCCGTACTGTTGTGCAAGGGCAACGCAGTCATTTCCGTTGATGTGCAAGTGACCGTTCTCTATTGTGAGGTGGTGGGGAAGTTTCACAGGTCAAGCCTCCGCATGCGTTCGATTGCCTCTTTTATCCTCACAACAGGTCGGGTAATCGCAAACCGTACGTATCCCTCCCCACTTGAACCAAAACCGATGCCCGGGGTTGCAACGATACCGGCTTCGTGTAACAGTTTTGCCGAAAATGCCATGCAGTCATTTACCGGAAGCCAGACATAGAAGGTTGCCTTTGGACAGGGGATATCAAAACCAAGATCCCGCAGCCCGGCAATCAGTACATCCCTTCGCTCCTGGTAAATAGCACAGGCATTCCGTACGCATTCCTGAGAACTGCTGAGTGCCGTTATTGCAGCCTGCTGAACTGCATTGAAGACACCGGAGTCCACATTGGTCTTGACCCGCCCGAGACCTGCCAGTATATCTGCATTGCCAACAGCCATACCAATCCGCCAGCCTGTCATGTTGTAGGTCTTTGAAAGTGAGTGCATCTCGATACCGACCTCCATGGCCCCCTTTGTTTCTAAAAATGAAGGAGCACGATACCCGTCAAACGTGATCTCGGAATAGGCATTGTCCGAAACGACCACGATATTATTGTCTGAAGCAAAGTCGACCACTTCGCGGTAGAAACCGTCAGGAGCGACTGCTGCGGTAGGATTGTTCGGGTAATTGATGAACATAAGCTTTGCAGACCGAATAACTTTTTTTGGAATATCGTCAAGCACCGGAACAAACGCATTTTCCCGTGTAAGCGGCATATCATGCACAATCCCCTCAGCAAAAAGGGTGCCGGTCCGGTATACCGGATAGCCGGGACTTGGTGCGAGTACATAGTCATTCGGGTTTACAAATGCCTCTGCAATGTGGGCGATACCATCCTTTGAACCCATGAGGGCAACAACCTCTCTTCCCGGATCGAGCCGGACACCGAACCGGTTTTTATACCAGTCTGCCACAGCTGCCCGGTATGCAGGCATACCTGCGTATGACGGGTAGTGATGGTTTTCCGGGTTCTTTGCTGCTTCAATAAGAGATGCAACGATATGGTCAGGAGTAGGAAGGTCAGGGTCTCCTACACCGAGATCTATAATATCAACACCTTTTTTTTGTTGTTCCGCTTTCATCTCATCTATCCGGGCAAAAAGATACGGCGGGAGATTACTCATGCGTGATGC
>WSSedA1B3DRAFT_1000541_pt1 | contig 10825 bp, 7 predicted proteins | sample WetSurSiteA1Bulk_FD_9468 | JGI IMG/M metagenome (IMG submission 9468)
ACACTTTTAAGGGCTTCTAATGCCTTTTCCTTTCTCTCCTTTGCAGGCATCCCGTCATAAAGCATGGGGAGTTCGACATTCTCAATTGCTGATGTCCTTGGAAGCAGGTTGAATCCCTGGAAGATAAAGCCTAATTTTTTGTTTCTTATGGCTGCCAGTTCATCCCTGTTTAGATTGCCTGTAGCAATATTTTCAAGGAGATAGTTACCGCTGGTCGGTTTATCAAGACATCCGAGAATATTCATGAAAGTGGATTTACCGGAGCCGGAAGGACCCATTACTGCGATAAATTCACCTTTTTGTATTGTTAAAGACACACCGCTTAGTGCATGCAAATCGATATCACCAAGCCTGTAAACTTTCGTGATTTCCTGAGCCTCAATAATTGCCATGCTAAAACATCCTTGGACCTGAAGGCGTTGCTTGTGCCTTTGCCTTTGCGAGAGATTCGACGATCAGTTCCTGTCCCTCTTTGATCTCGCCTGATATAAGCTCAGTATAATTCCCGTCACTGATGCCTATCGTAATCGGCACGCGTTTTGGGTTACCCTCTGCGAGTATCCAGACCCCGGTTCCTTTTTGCTGCGCCGTGGTCTTGCTCTTCTCAGCAGGTTTGAATCTCAGTGCAGTATTCGATATCTTCAGAACGTCTTTTTTTATAGATATGATGATTGATACATTGGCGGTCATCCCCGGTTTCAGCTTAAGATCGGGATTAGCGACCTGAATTACCACATCATAGGTAACGACATTCTGGACCGTTATCGGAGCATTCCTGACCTGCCAAACCTTACCCTTAAAAGTGGTGTCTGAATAAGCATCTACGGTAAATTCTACATCCTGTCCGACTCTTACATTCCCTATATCTGCCTCAGCCACATTCGTATCGATCTGCATCTTTGTAAGATCCTGTGCAATACTAAACAGAGTCGGAGTCTGAAAACTCGCGGCAACAGTCTGCCCGACGTCCACATTTCTCGAAACCACAATCCCGTCTACAGGAGACACTATCTTCGTATAATAAAGGTTTGTCTCGGCAAGGCTTAAGGCTGCCTCTGTCTGAGCAACCTGAGATTTTGCCGCGCTTACCGAAGCCTTTGCAGTTTCATCGTTTGTTTCCGCTGTATCAAGATCGCTCCTTGCGATAAGATTCTTTGAGAACAATTCTTTATTCCTTTCCATCGTCCTCTTTGCATCAACAAGTGTTGCCTCGGCTTTCTCCAGATTTGCCTTAGACGATAGGAGATTCGCTTTTGCCTGATTTACCTGTGCATCAAACAAAGCCGGGTCTATTTGGGCTATAAGCTGACCTTTCTTTACAGGAGAATTAAAATCCACATATATATTTTTTATCGTGCCTGATACCTGGGTGCCAACAAGAACAGTGGTTACAGGGTTTACTGTGCCTGTGGCAGTCACTGCCATCTCTATATCGCCTTTGACAACCTTATCAAATCTGAATTTCGGTTCGTTCCCGTTGCCCCTGAATAAAAAAAATACACCACCAGCAATGATAATAATTATTGCACTGATAATTGCTATCTTTTTCATTGTAACCCCATCGCCTTCTCAAGACTTGCCTGGGCAACCTTATCAGCATAAAGGACCTGTATATAAAAGGTTCTTGCGTTCGCCAGACCTACCTCTGCATCGGTCACCTCTATCGGATTCCCTACACCTGCCGTATACCTGCCGTTTGCTATGTCCAGATTCTCCTGTGCCTGCTCCACGCCGAGTTTTGCAGTCGGAATTGCCTCTTCTGCAGCCCTGAGGGTCAAGTATGCCTGTTGCACTTCCAGGAATATGATCTGTCTCAATGACTCTTCATTCGCCTTACTGACATTTAAGTTCGCCCTGGCTCCTTCCACCTGATATTTTGTCAGAAAACCGCTGAACAACGGGAATGAAAGACTCGCCCCTACATTCCATCCATCCTCCAATGGAAATTGTTCCCCCGACCAGTTGTAGCCTGCATTACCACTCAGGACAGGATAGTATCCGGTCTTTGCAAGTTCTATAGATCTCTCGGCCGCCTGTCTCTTTAAAACAGTTGACTTCAGATCAGGCCTGTTCTGGTATGCCTTTGTCAGTGCATCTTCTAAAGTTATTTCATACTTCCCAAAGGACATTTTTTCATCAAGAGTGTATTCAGGCGCATCAGGAATACCCATAGCATTATTCAGGGTTACGATAGATATCCTGAAAGCATTTTCGTTCTTTATCAGATTGAGCTTTGCGTTGCTTAAGTCGACCTCTGCCTTTGTTACATCAAATTTCGGTTTTGTGCCTGCCTCAAAAAAACCTTTTGCCTGCTCAAGATGCTGTTGCGTCTGCTTTACGGTATCTTCTGCAACAATCCTGTTGTATTTTGCCTGCACTGCCCCGAAGTATGCCTGTTTGACCGTCAAGATAACCTGCTCGGTTACATTCTGCATATCCGATTTGGACGAATCAAGGTTGAGATTCTCGATCTTTACCTGGTTTGGGGTCTTCCCGAAATCATATATTGTCTGGTTTAGACTAAAACCGGTGGAATATTGATTAAAGGATTCGTTCGAGCTGCCAAAAGAGCCGCCTGAAGAACCTGATGAAGGGGATGCAGGTTTAATCCTGCTGTAACTTGACGACCAGTCAATCCAGGGATAATAATTCGCCTTCGCCTGCCCAACCCTGCTTTCATTCACATTGACTGTATTTCTTGCAGCAATGATGGTTGGCTGCATCTTCAGTGCTATTTCAACACATCTCTCAGGATTAAGGGTTTCTCCTTTTTTGATAATCTCCTCTGCTCCCGCGGTAAAAGGAATGAGGAATATAAGCAATACCAAGAACATAATATTTTTCTTCATGCTAACCTCCTGTATCTCTATAGTTATCAGATTTTTTTCGGTTATGAAAATTTGTGCAATAACAAAGAGCAAGCATCATAGTGTCCTTTTGAAAGTCCCTATTGCAATGGTCATCATTATGAAAGTGAAAATCAGAAGAAACGTTATGTCTCCTGAAATGTCACTGATATGTTCACCTTTAAAAAGAATCGACTTTAAGGCATCTACGGCATATGCTTCAGGGTTTACCTTTGCGAATGTCTTGAGCCATCCGGGGAAGCTTGCAATCGGATATATCGCACCGCTCGGAAAAAAAAGTATAACATTGAGAAAGCCGCTCAAAACTCCAACGATCCTCGGATGATTCACCCTCCCGATAATCACAAACATGAGACTTAAGAGGCTGAGGGTAGTAAGTATTATAACAGTCAGTATGGATGCAAACTGTCCTATGCCTTTTGAGAATGGTATGCCGGTCATGAGCATGCTCACGGTAAATATAAGCACAGCAATGATTGTTGTGATAGACAGTCCGCTTATAATGAGACCTGAGACAATATGAGCTTTTGAAAGGGGTGTAAGAAGATAGCTTTCATCTATTCCGAGGAACCTGTCCATGACCAGATTAAAGGCCCCTGTTGTTAAGGTCCCCAGAAAAATTGCCATAATAACAACACCCGGCACAAGGGATTGATAATAATCCACCTTCCTGTAGAGGTCCACATCTCTCAGNAATATTTCATTCGCTTTTTCTCTGATCGGGATATAATCTGTGCTGATTGATTTCAGGGCACCGTTAACCGTATTCCTGATGGTATCTGCAGATATGGCATCGGTATTGTCAAGAAAAAGCCCAACTTCAGGCCGTCTCTGTAAAGCAACCTTCTTGCTGAAGTCAGGAGGGATAATGAGACCGGCCTTATATCTGCCTTTTCTGACCCCGTCGATTGCTTCTTTATCATCTGTTGCACTCAGTATTGTAAAGGTTTGCGGTCCTGCTTCAACAGCCCGCAGGTTCTCCATGATTCTCCTTGCAAAGGGTCCTGAATCCTGATTTACGATAACCAGAGGTAGCTCCTGCAGCTTCCCCTGGAAAGAATTTCCCAGGATCACCAAATAGATAATCGGCATAAAAATACTCATTGCGAGCACCATTGGATTACGCTTGAATTTTTTTAAATCTCTTTCTACAACAGCCAGCAGTCTTACCATATTTTTCTCATCTCCCCCATCTCTGAGGAATACCTGCACCGATGAGGAAACTCACCTTTCTGATCTCCTCTTCTCTGATAGATTTGCCGGTATAGTGTATGAAGACGTCCTCCAAAGATTGTTCATGGATAGTCGCTGATAAGACTTTCGCCCCAAAGGATTTTACCTCCTCTATCAGCTGCGGCAGGTTCATGGCGCCGTTATCCACATATATCCTTATATTGTTGTCTTCAGACTGAATGTTATGCACAAATGTCAGAGTCTTAATCCTGTCAACGATGTCTTCCGAAAGATTTTCGAAGCTCAGAGAAATGATGTCATTGCCTGGAATCTGTGCTTTCAGTTCAGCAGGGCTGCCGATCACAATTATTTTCCCTGAATCTATAATAGCAACCCTGTTGCATAATGCCTCCGCCTCTTCCATATAATGGGTCGTAAGAAAAACAGTCATCTTATCCCCTTCTATGAGCTTTCTCAGAAAGTCCCAAACAACATGTCTGGACTGGGGATCAAGTCCGATCGTCGGTTCATCCAGAAAAAGTATTTTAGGGCGATGCACAAGAACCCTCGCAACCTCAAGCCTTCTCCTCATACCGCCTGAATATGCTGCGACAAGGTCGTTGGCCCTTGCTGCAAGACCGACCATTTCCAGAAGATTATGGATCCTCTCCTTCCTGTCTTTCGAGGAGATGCCGTAAAACCGGCCATAGATATCCATATTCTCATAGCCGGTGAGGTCAAGATCACTGGTCATTGCCTGTGGAACGACCCCGATTTCACGTCTTACCCTTTCAGGCTCTTTGGCCACATCACAGCATGCAACGGTTGCATGACCATTTGTGGGTTTCAGCAGGGTTGTCAGCATTCTGATGAGAGTTGTCTTCCCAGCACCATTTGGACCGAGGAATCCAAAAAATTCACCTTCCATCACATCAAAGCTCACATTATCGACAGCAGTGATCGTTCCATATTTCTTGGTTATTCCGGAAACCTCTATGGCTTTCTCCTTTTGCATACACCCCTATTTCTTTTTCAAAATCTCCACTTCAGCTGTCATGCCGGGCTTTAGCACTCCTCCGTTATCTTCCAGTTTTATTTTGACCCTGAAGGTTTTAATGTCCTGCCTTCCCCTTGTTACATCTCTTTGCGTTGCAAACTGAGCGTATCTTCCTATTTCATACACTGTCCCATTGAACTTCCGCCCAGTAGCCCCTTCAGTGCTGATGACCGCCTTGCTGTTGAGTACAACATTGTCAATGAGGGTCTCATCGATATCAACTCTTGCATAAAGATCCTGCATATCCACGATAGTTAATATAGTCATGCCGGGGCTGACTGTCTCTCCTTGCTCCACTGCCTTAAAAAAAACATTGCCTGACAGAGGACTGGTTATTATGGTGTCGGCGAGCCTTGCAAGGTTATACGACAGAGTTGCCTCTGCTTGTTTAAGATTGGCCTTAGCAGAAGAGACCTGGCTTTCAGCTGTTTTTAATTGAGCCTCTGCAGCATCCCTTTTTGAGTGTGCTGAAGCAAGCCTTGACTGCGAAGATGTATAATCTGCAACAGAAGCATGATATGCTGTAACTGCAAGGTCAACGGATTCCTTTGAGACAAAATCCTTTTTATACAGAGCGGTTGCCCTGTCCATTTCACTTTTTGCCAGTTCCATCTGAACCCTCGCTTTTTCAATATCCGACTCAGTGGTTTTGATATCCGCTTCTGCAGTTGTAATGTTTGCCTGTGCATTCCCGACCGCTGATTCTGAAACCTTGATATCTGCTCTGGCCCTTTCAATTCCCGCCCTGGCCTGTTCAGCCAATGCCCTGAGGTCATCACTTTCAAGTTTAATGGCTATCCTGCCTTTTTCGATGGAATCTCCTTCATTGCAGCATAGGTAGGAAATTCTTCCTGATATCTTCGGGGAAAGATTAACCTCTATCCCCTCTATTATCCCGGTTGATTTGATAGTCCCGGAATTTTTCCCTTTGTTAACAGAAAATAAGAATGTAGTGATAACAACGATGAAAACGATAACTGCAATAATTACAATTCTTTTCTTCATGGATTATTCCAGCCTTTTCTTACGTTTTACAAGCCATGTGCTCACCATTCCCTGAAACTTGTCCATGTAATAAAACACTACAGGGGTTATGTACAGCGTCAGAAGCTGGGAAACAACGAGACCGCCGACAACAGCAAGACCCAGAGGGCGGCGGGATTCGGCACCGGCACCAAAACCGATGGCGATCGGGAGCGTTCCCATGAGTGCAGCCATGGTAGTCATCATGATAGGTCGGAAACGTATTATAGCGCCTTCATAGATTGCTTCCATCGGTGTTTTCCCTTCCTTTCTCTGCGCCTCCAGTGCAAAGTCGATCATCATGATTGCGTTCTTTTTTACTATCCCCAGAAGCATGATGACGCCGACAAAGGCATAGATATTCAGTTCCTTATGAAAAAGCATGAGGGTTATTAGCGCTCCGAACCCTGCAGCAGGGAGTCCTGAAAGGATGGTCAGTGGGTGTATAAAGCTCTCATAGAGAATTCCGAGCACAATATAAATAACAAGGAGAGCCATTATCAGGAGAATCCAGAGCCCTTTCATGGACGACTGAAACGCCTGCGCAGTCCCCTGGAAGCTGGTGCTGACTGTCTGAGGCAATGTAGATTGAGCAACCTTGTCGACCAAATTCACGGCATCCCCTAATGACACGCCAGGCTTAATATTAAAGGAAATCGTAACAGCAGGGAGCTGTCCCTGGTGGTTCACGGTCAGGGGACCAACGTCGCGGGTCAGGGTTGCCAGGGTGTTTAACGGAACAAGCTGGCCTGTGCTCGAGTGGATATAGAGCATTGATAAGGCTGAGGGATCCATCTGGTACCTTGGCTCCAGTTCAAGAATGACCTGATATTGATCATTGGGTGCATAAATGGTCGAGACCTGCCGGGAGCCGTAGGCATAGTAAAGAGCATCTTCAATCTGCGACGCAGTTATACCGAGTGCAGACGCCTTATCCCTGTTAATATCGATATTGACCTGAGGGTTTTTTATCTGAAGGTCACTGGTCACATCCTGCAATTGAGACAGCGCCCTCATCTTGCTCTCAAGTTCCATGGATGACCGGTAAAGTTCTCCTGTGTCAGGACTCTGCAGGGTAAACTGGTACTGACTCTTCGTTAACCTGCCGCCGATGCGGATTGAAGGCAGATTCTGCATAAACATCTGAATGCCGGACACCTGCGAGAGCTTTGGACGCAGCTCTTGGATAATCTCGTCTGCGCTCAACTTCCGTTCTTTCCGGGGTTTCAGGCGCATGAACATTCTTCCGGTATTGTTCGACACACTCACCCCGCTTGCACCCACAGCGGACATAAAGGCGTCAATATTAGGGTCTTTGGAAACTATGGCGGCCAGTTCTTTCTGATGTTTAACCATGTCTTCAAAGGAAATACCCTGTGCCGCTTCTGTAAAGGCAAATATCTGTCCGGTATCTTCTGAGGGGAGGAATCCCATCGGAATTTTTGTGAATAAATAGCCCGTCACCACGGTAAGTATAATGGTAATCGCCAGTACAGTCCGACGATAGTTTAGGGCTAATTTTAGAGTTCTCTCATAGATGTGGAGCATCCCGTTGAAGAAACGTTCCATTAATAAATAAAGACGGCCGTGACGCTCAGCACCAGCAGGGCGTATGAAGCGGCTGCAGAGCATAGGAGTGAGCGTCAGAGAGACAAACCCTGATATCAGGATTGCCATACTGATGGTCACCGCAAACTCGTGGAGGATCCGGCCGAGAATTCCGCCCATAAAGAGCACTGGGATGAAGACTGCAACGAGGGAAAGAGTCATTGATAAGATGGTAAACCCGATTTCTCGTGAACCGACGAGGGCAGCTTGGAAGACATTTTCACCTTTTTCCACATGTCGCATAATATTTTCGAGCATGACAATTGCGTCATCCACGACAAACCCTACCGAGAGCGTCAAGGCCATAAGGGAGATGTTGTCTACGCTGAAGCCCATAAGATACATCGCAGCGAAGGTGCCGATGATCGAGAACGGCAGCGCGAGACTCGGGATTAGGGTTGCGGACAGGTTTCGGAGAAAGAGAAAAATGACCAATACCACAAGACATAACGCGATCAAGAGGGTAAACTTAACGTCCCGTACTGATTCGCGAATGGATACGGAACGGTCGTAAAGTATGTCCAGCTTAACAGATGGCGGAATCTGCTCCCTGAAAACCGGAAGCAGCTTCTTTATGCTGTCTACAACTTCTACGGTGTTTGTGCCAGGCTGACGCTGGATCGCAAGAACAACGGAGCGTTCGTTATTGTACCAGTTGGCTACCTTATCGTTTTCCACGCCGTCGATGACCCTGCCGATTGCGTCAAGACGCACCGGGGAACCGCCCCGATAAGCCACAATCAAAGGTCGATAGGCCTCAGCATTGTAAAGTTGCCCGGTAGCCTGGATAGTGAATGCCTGTTTCTCGCCCTGGAGGGTCCCCGTGGGAAGATTCACATTTCCGAGGGCAAGGGCATTTCCGATATCATCGATACCTATCTTTTTGGCCGCTAATGCCTTGGGATCGAGCTGTGCGCGGACCGCATATTTCTGAGAACCGAAGACCTGTACCTGTGCAACACCTGTTATCATAGAAATACGCTGGGCGATGAAGGTATCGGCATATTCATACACTCTATAAATCGGGAGAGTCGGAGAACCAAGCGCAAGGTAGATGACAGGCTGGTCAGCGGGATTAACCTTGTTATAGGTCGGAGGCACCGGCATATTCTGAGGCAGCTGCTTCGACGCCTTTGCAATCATCGCCTGTACGTCCTGACCTGCTGCGTCTATGTTTCTGCTGAGGTTGAACTGCAGAGTAATCTGTGTATTTCCAAGGGCGTTTGTCGATGTCATTGAGTCGAGACCGGCGATGGTCGAAAACTGCCGCTCCAGGGGGGTCGCCACTGCAGAGGCCATAGTCTCCGGACTGGCCCCGGGCAAGCTGGCCGACACTTGGATAGTAGGGAAGTCCACATTCGGGAGGTCGCTTACCGGAAGGAGTCTGTAAGCGGCGAGACCGAAGACAAGGATGGAGACCATGACCAGAGTAGTCATAATCGGCCTTCGGATGAAAAGTTCCGGGATGTTCATTTCTTAGGACTCTGGGCCTCGTCTTTCGTTTGCACCTTGGCGCCTGGGACAAGACGGAGTTGGCCGTCGGTAACTACTTTTTCACCTGTCTGAAGTCCCTTATCAATAACCGTTTCGCTATTAAAGGTTCGCCCCGCCGTCACAAGACGGTCTTCAACGGTAAGATCATTTTTTATGACAAAGACATACTGACCTTTCTGGCCCGTCTGAATAGACTGAGTCGGCACAACTAAAGCGTTGGACTGTGTAGTTAATACCATGACAACATCAATGAACTGTCCGGGCCAGAGCCGCTTATTCTTATTGGCGAACGTCGCTTTCATTTTGATCGTTCCGGTAGCAACGTCGACCGTGTTATCGACGAAAGTCAGTGTCCCTTCTTCGGGATTGTCTTCCCCCTTTGATATAAAAGCATTGACCATCACTTTCCCGCCGGACATATATTTCTTTATCTCCGAAAGATATTGCTCGGCAACGGCAAAAGTCACATAGATGGGTTGAATCTGGTTCACAACGACCATGGGATTGTCGGCATTTGCCTTAATCAGATTGCCTTCGTTGGCAAAGAGATTGCCGGTCCTACCGTTTAAAGGCGAATAAATATAGCAATACTTGAGCTGAAGCCGGGCATTTTCGACCACGGCCCTGTCAGCATTCACGGTTGCCTCAAAGGAGGCGGCGTTGGTGCGAATCTGATCATATTGTTCCTGGGCCACATAACCTTTTTTCACGAGTTCGGCATAGCGGCGGACCTCTTCTCGTGAATTTTCGAGTTGCGCGTTATCTTTTGCGAGATTTGCCTCCGCCTGTCTCAGAGCCGCTTCATAGGGACGGGGATCGATTGTAAACAGGAGAGCGTCTTTGTTCACATCCTGGCCTTCCCTGAAATGGACGTGGTTAAGTATGCCGCCGATCTGGGATTTAACAGATACTGTGGAATAGGCTTCAACATTGCCGATTGTTTTGATCTGAACAGGAACGGTCTTTTGGATAACTGTTGCGGCTGTCACCGGTACCGGCGGCTTTGGAGGAGCCTGTNCCGGTTTTCCTGAACATGCAGAAAAAAAGGCCGGCAATAAAATACAAAAAATGAAACAGGTAATAATGCTTTCGTTTTTTATTAATCTTAAGGGCTTTGTCATCATATTCTTCTCCCGGTCATTACTTTATAATTTATTATCCAAATACCTAAATTGAGCAATTACTCCTATTTTTTTGGTAGCCGCAGGCTTCAGCCTGCGTATTTAACCAATTTATAAGTGGATGCTATTTCTTTAAAAAACAACGCAAACTAAAGTTTGCGGCTACATAGTCTATCAATTCAAACATATCAATGATAATTCATCCATCAATCCCTTTTCCTGCTGTCATAAGGCCGTTGAATATGAATTCATTAAGCATCTTCGGAGTGATATGAACCTCATCATCCAATGCCATTGAGAGAATAATACCCCTGAGTGATCCCATGATCATCTTCGCCATATGATCTGCATTGCATTTCCTGAATTCTCCTGACTGAATCCCTCTTTGGATGATATTCTCGATCAGTGTTTTTTGCTTTCTGAAAAATTGTCTCTTTTCATGAACACCAAAAGTAAACCCGTGTTCCCTGATATGGAGAATT
>WSSedA1B3DRAFT_1000544_pt1 | contig 10775 bp, 11 predicted proteins | sample WetSurSiteA1Bulk_FD_9468 | JGI IMG/M metagenome (IMG submission 9468)
CGCATGGCGCCAAGGATGATGATGACAATGAGAGCGAGCAGAGTGATGGAGATGGTCAATTCGAGAAGGGTAAACCCGGAATGAGACATCAGCCGGTTCATTCTGAATGTCGGATCATGCGTCCGGATTTCCCCTGTCTGACAGGACTCCATATTCCTATATCTCCTTCTGCACTGCTTTCAAGGTCCGGAGTGTGAGCGAACGTTCTTTTATCCCTTTTGCCCAATGAACCGTGACAGCGATCTCAAAAATCCTTACCTCCAGGTTCTCTGTCCTCTCCTGGAGGGTTTCCGCAATTGAGGTGTCGATTCTATATCCGTCGTCGGTTACTTCGCTTAAAGACTGATCCCTGAAAGTTTCTTCATCAAGAAGTTCCCGCATTTTCACCTGTGCCTTTGTTGCTGCGGATACATAATCGCCTGAAACGGAGATCGACCTCAGATTGGCGGAGAAAAGCTGGAGAATTACAGTGACTGCGATACTGAGTATTGCAATTGCAACAAGGATCTCGAGGAGGGTGAACCCTTGCCGGGAATTCAGCAGGGAGAAGCGCTGCTTCTGCCTGCTCATTTCTGATGCCCTGCCTCCCTGATTCATTTCACGATCACCGAACCTACTATTGGATCTGTATGTATTTCAATGGCCTTTTTGGCGTTCCAAAGGACTATAGTCCCCCCTTCGATTCCGCCCGAAGCATGAAAAATCATCTGATATTTCCCTTCGAGGATTTCCCCTGCAAAGGGGTCTACAATTTTCAGGGAAATATTTTCCGGCACGGTCCTGGCCCCCCGTCCCTCTATCCCGTATTGTTTTGCATCCAGGTCGAGGGTTAACAACTGCCTTTCACCATGGAGCTGTGCCAGAGAACGTGCCTCCCGGAGGGTAGCCGATACTTCTCTTGCCGTTGCATTCAATTTTTGTGACGGGAGCAGATTGGTGAAAAGAAGAGTTGATAAACCGAGGATGATTGCCATCAGGAAAAGGACTATAATAAGTTCAAGAAGGATAAAGCCTTTCTCTTTTTTCATCTGAGTATTCTAAAAAGGCAGATCCGTAATACTGAATATCGCCAGAAGCATAGAGATGACGATGAACGCGATGAGAAGCCCCATTATAAGAATCATGACCGGCTCAAGAAGGCTTACGAATCTCTTGATTGCCACGTTCAGGCTTTTCTCATAGGTCTGGGCTACCTTCATAAGCATAGTATCAAGCTGCCCGGTTTCTTCACCGACTTTGATCATGGAAAGAGCAAGCTGCGGGAAGACATTCGTTTGAGAAAGAGGAACGGTGATGCCTTTCCCTTCCTTGGCGCCTGATGCCACGGTATCTATGGTGGCGGCTACCACAGTATTTTCAATTACATCCTTTGCATTCTGGAGTGCCTGAAGGAGGGGGACGCCGCTTTTTAAAAGCGTGCCGAGAGTCCGGCAGAACCTTGCTGTCTCCAGTTTTTTGATAATGTCGCCAAGCAGTTTCAGTTTCAGCTTGTCCCATTGATATCGCCCCGCTTGTGATTTCGTATAATTCTTAAAGAACATCCAGCCTATGACAACTGCAGCTGCGCATATCCACCAGTATGTCTTGATTGTATTGCTTGCGTTGAGGAGAATCTGTGTGGACAGGGGGAGGGCCCCTCCCAGTTCTGCAAATATCACCGAAAATTTTGGAAGGACAAAGGTAAGGAGAACGATAATGGAAATCCCTCCGGTTACCATGAGAATGGCCGGGTAGATCATGACGGAAACAACATGGTCTTTCAACGCCTTTGTTGATTCAAGGAACTCGTTCAACTTGTCCAATACTACATCAAGCACTCCCCCGGCCTCACCTGCACGGATCATATTGATATACAGTTTTGAAAAGGTTCGCGGGTGTTTCTGCAGGGCGTCAGAAAAGGAGCTACCCTCGCGGATTGATTTCAGGACTGCCTGGATGATAGCTTTCATTTCCTTGTCCTCTGATAGTTCAGCAAGGATATTCAGGCCTCTGTCCAGGGGCAAGCCCGCGCTTAAAAGAGCAGAGAGTTCGGTAGTGAACGTAAGGACGTCAGCTTTTGATGAACGGAGCCTGAATTGTTTCTGCAGGCCTCCTCTGGGTGATGAGACCTTAAGGGGAATAACTCCGGTATTCTTGAGCCGGTCTACCGCTGAACGCTCATCGTTGGCCTCTATGACCCCTTCGATAACCGATCCGTCCATGGTAGTCGCTCTGTACGAGAAGACCGGCACTTACGCCTCCTGCGTCACCCTGAGCACTTCGCTCAGCGTTGTTGTGCCTTCCTTTATTTTCTGTGTGCCGTCTTCCATTAAGGTGTTCATGCCATGCTGACGGGCAACTTTGCGTATTTCATTCGCATCGGAATTTTTTAGGATCAGTCTGCGTATATCGTCATCCACTACAAGGAGTTCAAAAATGCCGAGCCTGCCGAAGAATCCTGAAAATGAACACTGTTCACATCCCCTTCCCCTTGAAAGGGGGACATCGGCGCCGATGCCGAGGAGCCGTAATTCTTCTTTATTGGCAGCCGAAGGATCCTGCTCTTTGCATGAGGGACAGATTACTCTCACGAGTCTCTGCGCAAGGATTCCCCGGACTGTCGATGAAAGCAGGAAATTTTCGACCCCCATATCGAGAAGTCTTGTTATAGCGCTTGGCGCATCATTGGTATGCAGTGTCGAAAAGACGAGATGTCCTGTCAGGGCGGATTGAATGGCTATCTCAGCGGTTTCAAGGTCTCTGATCTCTCCGATCATGATAATGTCAGGGTCCTGTCGTACTATATGTCTCAGGGTATTGGCAAAGTTCAGCCCGATCTGCGATTTCACCTGGATCTGGTTCACACCCTTCAACTGGTATTCCACCGGGTCCTCGACGGTGATAATTTTCTTGTCAGGTGAATTGATTTTATCAAGCGCTCCGTAGAGAGTCGTTGTCTTTCCGCTGCCGGTCGGACCGGTGACGAGGACGATCCCGTTTGGTTTATTGATTAACTGAGTGAGATTCTGCAATGTTTTGGGAGGAAACCCGAGGAGCTCAAGGTCTATCACAATTCCTTCCTTGCGGAGTATGCGCATAACAACGCTCTCCCCGTGGAGGGTGGGAATAGTAGAAACCCTCAGGTCGATTTCACTCACGCCGACTTTCAAGCGGATGCGGCCGTCCTGCGGCAGTCTTCTTTCAGCGATATTCAATTTGGCCATGATCTTTATTCTGGAGACAACCGCTGCCTCAAGCCTTTTGGGGGTTGATTCGATGTCGTGCAGGACACCGTCAATACGGTATCTCACTTTCAGTTCATCCTCGAATGGCTCGATATGGATATCACTCGCTCTGCTCTCGATTGCACGGGTAATGAGCATATTCACCAGTCTGATGATAGGCGCTTCTGAAGCAAGGTCCTTGAGATGACCGATATCCTCTTCCTCTTCTTTCAGGAATTCTATGCCCTTTTCTCCCAGATCTTCAATGATCTTGTTGATGTTCTGCGTTTCCTGATCATAAAAACGGGAGAGGTAATCCTCAAGCGCTTTCCTGTCGCAGGCATATACAATGATATCCGCTGAGGTGGCAACTCTCAGAGCATCAATGGTTGTTGCATCCTCAGGGTCGGCCATGACGACCTTCAGGACATTATTTTTCATCTCAAGGGGAATGAGCTTGTTCTCACGGATAAACCGGGAGGAAATGCCATTGATAACGAAGGGAACCTTCGGAAGGTCCTCTGCATTCAGATACGGGATGTTTTTGATCACCTGTGACCTCGATAAAGGATAATTTTTAGTATATCACAAGAGTTTCTCAGTATGCGCCCTCAGCCTTGAGAACCACTTTCACTGTTTTAAAGAGAATAACGATATCAAGCCATAATGACCAGTTCATGACATACCAGGCGTCGAGTTTCAGCCGGTGCCTATAGCTGGTATTGCTCCTTCCTGAAACCTGCCAGAGACCGGTTATCCCGGGTTTTGCGCTGCAAATTACCTGTATATTTTCGCTGAGATCTGCCTTTTCCCGGGGAAGATACGGACGCGGACCAACCAGGCTCATCTCGCCTTTCAGGACATTGAATATTTGGGGGAGTTCATCAAGTGAAGTTTTTCTGAGAAAACGCCCGACCTTTGTTATGCGGGGGTCATCTTTTAACTTCCAGGTTTGTTCCCACTCAATCCTGCTCTCCTCGTTGCTGTCGAGCAGGTGTTCCAGTTTTTTCTCTGCATCACGGTGCATCGTCCTGAATTTATAACAGCGGAAGATATTCCCTTTTCTCCCGATTCTGTCATGAGCGTAAAGAGCCTGCCCTGGTGTTTCAATCCGAATTATGAATCCTATGATTGCGGTAACAGGGAGAAGGAAAGGCAAAGAGACAGCACTGACTGCGATATCAAAAAGACGTTTAATGAACCGGTTTGCTGTGGATTTGAGATTGTTTCTGATATTCATCAGGAACAATTCCTCGCTGAAGAGGTGAGTAAGTTCAGTATTCAGGAGCGCAATGCCTCTCAAATCGGGAATAACCATTGTGTTGACCGCATGGTTCTGAACATCTGCCGTCAGAGCTGAGAGTTTTTCGGGAGAAAGTGAAGGAATGGCAATGATTACCGTTTTAATATGCTGTTCTTTCATGATAGAACTGAATTCAGAAACCTTACCGAAAACCCTCCTGCCGAGGACTGAATGCCCGATTTTCTGTTCATCATCATCGAGAAATCCTACGACATCATACCCTATGTGTTTCTCCTTCCGGAGTCCTTCAAAGACCAGTCTGCCGGTATTCCCAGCTCCGATGATGAGCACTTTTTCCCTCCTTATGCCGGTTTTGTAGAGGAGTTCTTTCCCCCAGAGACGAAAAAGAGGCAGGAGAAAGAGGGAAGTACCCCAAAGGCCGAGGAGGACAATTCGGGATACAATGTCACCCATTTTCCCGAGTGTCACGATGGCCATCAGAGTGATGCTCGCCAGCGAAATGGATTTTACCATATCCCGGCTCTCATCCCAGAACGGCAGATTGTTGTCGTAGAGGTCTTCGTAGAAGAGAAATAGTATGAAAATTGCAGGGATCCACCATAATGAGGCGAAATCGGCATAAGAGAAATGAAAGGGTGGCAACTGAGAAAGAAAAACAGGCAGAACATTTGCTCTTGCCTCCCATGCTATAAAAAGGGAGGTATAGAAAGCAAAGAGGTCGATAAGAATAAGCGAAGAGACCATTATCACTTTCTGAATCAGCCCGTTCATCGTTTCTGTCTCCTTATCGGATTGTATTTTAGCATATGGTTACCGGTAAAGACCGAACGCAAATATCTTACAATATCGATTGTATATGGGTTACAATAAAAAAACTTACAATGAAGAACGATACTATGCCTTTTGTGGAGATTTTTACCGATGGGGCATGCAGCGGGAATCCCGGGGCAGGAGGATACGGGGTGATCCTCCGCTGTGAAGGGAAAGAAAAGGAATTGTCAGGCTGTGACCCTGAAACTACCAATAACCGGATGGAGCTTATGGCAGTTATCAGGGCGCTTGAAGCGCTGAAACGACCCTGCAGGGTGAAAGTCGTGACTGATTCGAATTATGTTGTGCAGGGTATGACAACATGGATCCATGCATGGATAAAAAATAACTGGAAGAACAGCCAGAAGCAGGAGGTTCTAAACAGAGATTTATGGGAGCGTTTATTGCAGCTTGCCTGTTGCCATACTATTGAATGGAAATGGGTTAAAGGCCACAGTGACCATGCGGAAAATGAACGATGCGATACGCTGGCCAGGGACTCGATCAGAAAATGCAAAAAACAGGCATCAACAGGCGCCTCCCGCACAGGAAGACATGCATGACCGGCATTGATATCAGAAAACTATCAGGGATGTTTTTGATAGCGGTTCCGGGACTGAGGGACCCTAACTTTGAGCATACTGTTGTGCTCATTTGTGACCATACACAGGATGGGGCCTTTGGTCTTGTGATAAACCGTGTTTTGCTCAGCAGTTTTATCCCTCTCAAGGGTGGGTTCGATATTCAATCGTGTGTTATTGATCTGCCGGTATACTACGGTGGACCGGTAAAGCAGGAACAGGGCTATATTCTCTATACGCCACCCGAAACATACTTCCCCTCAATTAAAATAAATGATACCCTTGCTCTGACGACATCAAAGGAGATACTCATTGATATTGCGATGGGCAAAGGACCGACGAAATACCTCTTCACCCTTGGCTTTGCAGGCTGGGCATCCGGACAGCTCGAATACGAACTCATGACGGACAGCTGGCTTATTGCTCCTCTGGACAAGACCATTCTTTTTGACACCCCGGTCAATGAGCGCTGGAAGGCTGCAGCCGCCTCCATAGGGGTAGATATGTCCCGGGTGTTCTTCAGGCAGGGACAGGTATGAGGGGATAAGTTGACATTTTACCATAGTTTTTATTATCTTATTAGTCTTAATAATAATTCAGGAAGGTGACGTGATGAGGACAGTTTTTGCTAAAAAAAGTGATGTTGAGCGGAAGTGGTACCTTATAGATGCCAATAATGCCGTGCTGGGAAGACTTGCTGTCAAGATTGCAGATCGACTCAGAGGGAAAAACAAACCAATATTTACCCCGAATACCGATACCGGTGATTTTATTGTTGTTATAAACGCAGAGAAAGTGAAGCTCACCGGCAGGAAACTGGACAACAAGGTCTATTACCGTCATTCAGGATATCCTGGCGGCATTAAGGCGGAGACTGCGCGGGAGCGTCTCAAAAGGTCTCCTGAAACTATTCTTGAAGACGCAGTATGGGGCATGCTTCCCAAGGGAAGGCTTGGAAGAGCAATGATCAAGAAACTGAAAGTGTACCGGGGACCGGAACATCCCCATGAAGCTCAGAAGCCGGAAATATTGACAGTATAAGAGCAAGGAGTTATACATGGCTGAAATTCAGTATAATGCAACGGGAAGAAGAAAGACTGCAGTAGCAAGGGTTACCCTTACACCGGGAACCGGCCAGATTATCGTCAACAAAAAACCGGCCGATGATTATTTCTCACGGGAAACGCTTCGGATGGTTATCCGCCAGCCTATTGAGCTTGCCGGAATTACCGGGAAATATGATATCAAAGCCACAGTGGAAGGCGGGGGGCTCTCCGGGCAGGCAGGCGCGGTAAAACACGGCATTTCCCGCGCCATTGTTGATATGAACAGCGACCTTCGTGTAAGACTGAAGAAAGAAGGCTTTCTCAGAAGAGACCCAAGAGAGAAAGAAAGAAAGAAATACGGTCTGAAGGGCGCCAGGAGGAGATTCCAGTTCTCCAAGAGATAGTAGCGGCTTAAGAATCGTTTATCGGCATTTTCTGTTTTCGCATGCCTTTGCTGTAGCTTTTGACTTTTCAGATAGGTAGATCTGTACCATATGAATAAAGTTTGCATATGCGGCGGAAGCGGCTATACAGGAGTTGAACTCCTTCGTATCCTGTCACATCATCCGGGAGTAGTTGTCACCGGGGTAACTTCTGAGAAATCTGCAGGGAAAAAGGTTTCAGATATCTTTCCTCACCTTGCATACTACAGGGATCTTATCTACGAGCCTTTGGACAAGGAAAAGCTTCTCGACAAGGCTGAAATATTTTTCCTCGCACTTCCTCACGGGGCTTCCCAGGAGGCCGTCCATTTCTTCTACAGTAAAAACAGGAAGGTTATCGACCTCTCTGCTGATTACAGGCTCTCGGACCCGGCTGTCTATGAAAAGTGGTATAACCTCCCCCATGCCTTTCTGTCGACTCTGAAAAAGGCGGTGTACGGGCTTCCTGAACTTTACAGGAGCAGGATCAGGAAGGCGAACCTCATTGCGAACCCGGGGTGTTACCCTACCGGAGCTATCCTGGGGTTATTGCCTGCCCTGAAAGGGAAAATCGCCGATGTTTCTTCAGTAATTATCGATTCGAAATCCGGCACAAGCGGTGCAGGCAGGAAAGCTGATATCACTGTTGCCTATTGTGAAGTGAACGAAGGATTCAAAGCATATGCAGTAGGTACCCACCGCCATACTCCCGAAATCGAACAGGAGTTATCACTGCTCTGCGGCAGGGATATCAATGTGAATTTCACCCCGCATCTCTTACCTGTGGACAGGGGTATTCTGACAACTATCTATGTTCCGCTTGCAAAAAAGCTCACGGGAGAACAGATCGTGAAAGCTTATTATCAGGCCTATAAAAACGAGCCGTTCGTAAGGGTGCTTGATTATGGAAAATACCCGAATATCAAGAATGTGCGGGGCACGAATTTTTGTGAAATCGGGTTGAAATTGAATGAACATACACAGACCCTGATTATTGTGACTGCAATTGATAACCTTGTGAAAGGCGCTTCAGGGCAGGCTGTCCATAATATGAATATCATGATGGGGTTTGCGGAAACAACAGCCCTTGATATGGTTGCACTCTATCCTTAAATGATTCCTCAGGGCTTTCTTTTCTCCGCAGTCGAAGCTGCAATAAAAAAACCGGGCCGAAAGGACCTTGCCCTCATTTATTCCAGGGTTGAGGCAAATATCGCCGGAACGTTTACCACGAACAGGGTGAAGGCAGCGCCGGTTAAGCTTGATATGAAGCGGCTGGCCGCCGGTACAGGACAGGCAATAATTGTCAACAGTGGGAATGCAAATGCATGTACAGGCAGGCAGGGGATGAAAGATGCTGGTGAGATGACGGATCTGATATCCCGTGCGCTTCGCTTAAAGCCCTCACAGGTATATGTATCTTCCACCGGGGTGATCGGTACTCCGATGCCCATGGACAGGATCAGGCTGAAGATCCCTGAACTTATTGAAAATCTGGGCAATCATTCCATTGATGACGTTGCACGGGCTATTATGACTACCGATACATTCCCTAAGATTATTCAGAGAAAGGTCAAAATCGGAAAGAGAACAGGGATCATTGCAGGGGTCTGTAAGGGCGCCGGAATGATCTGGCCGAAGATGGCAACCATGCTCTGTTTCTTAATGACTGATATTGCTGTAACCCGGAAGACATTACAAAAAGCCCTCCTGAATTCAGTAAACAGGTCTTTCAACAGGATTACGATAGATGGAGACAGGTCGACAAATGACACCGCCTTATGCATGGCGAACGGCATGCTCGGGAATCCGGAGATTACGGAGAGCTCCAGGTATTATAAGCACTTCTCAAGAACGCTTGAAGAAGTGACGTATGAACTCTCAAAATTGATTGCCGGGGACGGAGAGGGTGCGAGCAAGCTTATCGAAATAGAAGTGAGAGGGGCAAAGAGCGAAGAAGATGCAAAACGGGCTGCCTTCTCTGTCGCAAATTCGAACCTGGTAAAAACCGCAGTGTATGGGAATGATGCAAATTGGGGACGAATCATGGCTGCCCTTGGGTATTCTGGAGTACCGATCCGGGAAGAAAAGATAGATATCTCTATCGGGAAAGTGAAAGTCGCATCAAAAGGTGTCAGCAATGGAAAGGACAAAGAGGCAGGAAAAGCCTTGAAAAATAAGAGCATTCAAATACTCATTGATCTTCATACAGGAAAAAATTGTGCTAAAATTCTTACCTGTGACCTGACCGAGGAATATGTAAAAATAAACGCGGAGTATCGTACGTAAAAATACTTATAATTTCTCTTGACAAACCATAGTAAAGAATGGTATAAATTTTTAAATGCCTCGTTATCTCCCCTAATACTGCTGTCCAACTCCCACGGGCAGCAGTATTCTATTTTATAAATAAAGCATTCGCTAATAATCGTTAAATTTCAATAAGTTCGTAACTTTTTGTTCCCAATCCGAGTTGTTCTGCCGCCTCAATCTGGAGATGATAGTTCCTTTCGCTGAGCTTGAAAAGTATATCATCGCCTGTCACAATCTGTTTTTCATCAATGGCAGACTGAGGAACCGGAGGAGCCTGTAAAAGTATATCCACGCTTGCCTGTTCAATTGCCACAATATCGTCCGAAACGAGAATCCCCTGGTCCTGTATGATAGGGACATCTGCAACAGGCATACAATCGCACTCGGGTTGTATTTCAGTTAGAAAATTGATATAAATGACTTTTTTCGGCTTGAAGGTATCGAGAACCAGTTTCGCAGACTCGGCAAGAGAACGCATAAACCGCGTTTCATCTCCCGGAAGAGAGAGAGCCTCTGACTGACAGACACGTTCACACCGGCCGCACCTCCAGCACTCATTGCTGTCCCATTGCAACTGGTCATCCACAAATTTGATCACATCAAGAGGGCATATCTCCATGCACTGATAACAGAGTTCGCATTTTTCCTTATCCCACAAAAGCATTCCTTCTCCTATTGTGTGCATGGCGCCCCTGCCGCATTTCCATCCGCATTCCCTGTGACGTGAGCTCACACCGCCCATGGCAATGTTTTTAATAGCGCCTGCATATCCGGACTGGATATGTCCTTTTATATGTGAGCAGACGACCATGGCAGGCACATCATAGATGACACTTGCAATAGCAATTTCTTTGAGGATATCGATCCCCTTCACCATGATATTGTCGTTTCCGTACAGTCCATCTGCAAGAACGACAGGAGCTGCCACGGAAAGATGATTAATACCGTTCTGGTTCGAAACATCAAGGTAATCAAGGCCTTTGATTCTCACGGTATCCGTCACAAAGGGTTTTGCGCCGACCGTCCTGAGGGCTTCAACCACCTTTCTTAAAAAAACCGGTCGCACGATCCTGTGTGCCCCTTCAGAACCCAAGTGGGTTTTTACCGCAACCCACTCCTGCGGTTCAAAATACCCG
>WSSedA1B3DRAFT_1000550_pt1 | contig 10720 bp, 10 predicted proteins | sample WetSurSiteA1Bulk_FD_9468 | JGI IMG/M metagenome (IMG submission 9468)
TGCGCTTGAGCGTGACCTTGCTCGGCTCGGCCGCGTCCTCCGCCGTCCCCTTGCCGTGGGTGCGGCGGAGATGGCGGAGCAGGCTGAGCTTCTCCTGTTCGGTGACGGTGTCGCTGCCCTGCGTCTTGTCGACCCCGGCTTCGTTGAGCTGCTTGAGAAGCCGATCGACCGGCACCCCGATCACGCCGGCCAGCTGGCTAACGGTCACCTCACTCATGGCGCGTCCCTCCGTCATCAGTTGCCTTCGTTCCCTTCCTGGAACCAGGGGGCGCGTGCGGTCATGATCAGCGCGGCCGCGCGCTCGCCCGTCATCCCCTCGATCTCGACGAGCTCGTCCACCGACTGCTCGGCGAGGTCTTCCATGGTCACGATGCCGCGACCCGCCAGCACGTAAGCGAGCTCCTCGTCCATGCCGTCCATCCCCAGCAGGTCGTCATTGGGCTTGACGTCGGGCAGCGACTCTTCCTTGGCGAGGGCGCGGGTCAGCAGGACATCCTTGGCACGGTTGCGCAGCTCTTCCACCAGATCCTCGTCGAAACCTTCGATGGCGAGCATCTCCTGCAGCGGCACGTAGGCCACCTCGTCGATGGTCGTGAAGCCTTCCTGCACCAGGATGGACGCCACCTCCTCGTCGACGTCGAGCTGGGTCATGAACTGCTCGACCAGGTTGCGCGTCTCGGACTCGGACTTTTCCTGGGCATCCTGCTCGTTCATCACGTTCAGCTCCCAGCCCGTGAGCTGGCTCGCGAGCCGGATGTTCTGGCCACCGCGCCCGATGGCCTGGGACAGGTTCTCCTCCTTGACCGCCAGATCCATGCTGTTCGACTCCTCGTCCACCACGATCGACACCACGTCGGCGGGCGACATGGCGTTGATCACGAACTGGGCGGGGTTGTCGTTCCACAGGATGATGTCGACCCGCTCGCCGGACAGCTCGTTGGACACTGCCTGGACGCGGGAGCCGCGCATGCCCACGCAGGCGCCCACCGGATCGATGCGCGGATCGCGCGAGCGCACCGCGATCTTCGCGCGCGAGCCCGGATCCCGGGCCGCCCCCTTGATCTCGATGAGGCCCTCGCCGACCTCCGGGACCTCGAGCTTGAACAGCTCGATCAGCAGGCTCGGGGAGGTGCGGCTGACGAACAGCTGCGGCCCGCGGGGCTCGGGGCGGACGTCGTAGAGATAGCCGCGCAGCCGGTCGCCGACGCGCACGGACTCGCGCTGGATCATCTCGCTCTTCGGGACGATGGCCTCGGCGTTGCCGCCGAGATCGAGAATGATGTTGCCGCGGTCGAGGCGCTTGACCGTGCCGGTCACGAGCTCGCCGATGCGATCCTTGTAGGCCTCGACGACCTTGGCGCGCTCTGCCTCGCGCACCTTCTGGACGATGACCTGCTTGGCGGTCTGGGCGGCGATCCGGCCGAAGGAGATCGACTCCATGGGCTCCTCGATGTAGCCGCCGGCCTCGATGCCGGGCTCGAGCTCACATGCCGCATCGAGCGTGATTTCCGCGGACGGGTGCTCGAGCAAAGCGCCGTCTTCCGGCTGCACCACCTTCCAGCGGCGGAAGCTTTCGTAGTCACCCGTCTCGCGATCGATCTGGACGCGCACGTCGATGTCGCCGCCGTGCTTCTTGCGCGTCGCCGATGCGAGCGCGGCCTCGATTGCCTGGAAGATCGTCTCCCGCTCCACGCCCTTCTCGTTGGAGACGGCATCCACGACCAGCAGGATCTCTTTGTTCATCGCCGATAGATTCCTCAGAACTCCGGTACCAGACGGGCGGACTCGATGTCGGCCAGGGGGACGGCGAGCTCCTCGCCCTCCACCTCGACCAGCACCGCATCGCCACGCATTCCCTTGAGCAGCCCCGTCAGCTTGCGCCGCTTGTCGATCAGGCGGGCCAGCCTGATCCGGACCTCGTGGCCCGCGAACCGCTCGAAGTGCGCGGCGGTGAACAGCGGCCGGTCCAGGCCGGGCGACGACACCTCGAGGGTGTAGTGCTCGCGGATCGGGTCCTCGACGTCGAGCACGCCGCTCAGCTGGTGGCTGACGGCCGTGCAGTCGTCCAGGGTGATGCCCGCCTCCTGGTCGATGTAGACGCGCAGCAGCCGGCCGCGGGTCCCGGTGCCCGCGAGCTCGACCCCCACCACCTCGTAACCCATCGGGGTTAAGGTCCTTTCGACCAACTCGACCAAGCCGCCGGGTGCCTTCTGCATCACGACCCACAAACAAAAAATGGGCGCGAGGCCCATTTCCAGGCCCGCACGCGGAGGTCTGACCTCGCGCCGGGCGGTATTAAAAAACCCCGTCGCCGGGGTTCTCGGGAATGGTAGCGGGGGCAGGATTTGAACCTACGACCTTCGGGTTATGAGCCCGACGAGCTGCCAGACTGCTCCACCCCGCATCAGCGAGGCGCAATAGTACCCGCGGCCCCAGGACGGCGCAACCACATCGGCGCCGGCTCGGCCCCGCGCCGGGCGGCTCAGGCCACCGCCGCCGTGCAGATCGAGAGCAGCGCTGCCGGGAAAAACCCGAGGACCAGCATGGTGAGGCCGTTCAGGGACAGGACCCAGACGGCGTCGGTGGGGGCCGTCAGCGGCGACTCGTCCACCGGGGCGTCGAAGTACATCACCTTCACCACCCGCAGGTAGTAGAAGGCGCCGACGATCGAGAACGACACCGCGACGATGGCGAGCCAGACCATGTCGATGCCGATGACGGCGTCGAGGACGAACAGCTTGGCGAAGAACCCGGCGGTCGGTGGCACGCCGGCCATCGAGAACATCAGCAGGAGCATCATCCCCGCGTACCAGGGGCTGCGCTGGTTCAGACCGCGCAGGTCCTCGATCTGCTCCGCCTCCAGGCCCTCCCGGCTCAGGAGAACGAGCACGCCGAACGCCCCCGCCGCCATGAGCGCATAGAGAATCGAATAAAACATGGCCGCGGCCTCCCCGTCGGCCGTGCCCGCGAGCAGCCCCAGGAAGATGAAGCCGACGTGCGAGATGGTCGAGTACGCCAGCATCCGCTTGATGTTGGTCTGGGCGATCGCCACGACATTGCCAAGTGCGAGCGAGGCGACCGCGAGCAGCACCAGCATCTGCTGCCAGTCGCCGTGCAGCACGCCCAGCCCGTCCCCGAGCAGCCGCATCGCCAGCGCGAAGGCGGCGATCTTGGGCGCGCTGCCGAGCAGCAGGGTCACCGGCGTCGGCGCGCCCTGATAGACGTCCGGCACCCACATGTGGAACGGCACTGCGCCGAACTTGAACGCGATGCCGATGACGACGAACACGAGCCCGAAGACCAGCACGGTGCGGTCGGTGTCGGTGGCGCGCAGGGTCTCGCTGACGGTGGCGAAGTCGAGCGCGCCCGAGGCGCCGTAGACCATGGAGATGCCGTAGAGGAGCAGCCCGGACGCCAGCGCGCCGAGCACGAAGTACTTGATCGCCGCCTCCGAGCCGGCGCCCGAGTCGCGGTCGAAGGCGACCAGCGCGTAGAGGCTGAGTGCCAGCAGCTCGAGTCCCAGGTAGGCGCTGAGAAAGCTCCCGGCCGAGACCATGACGCTCATGCCCAGCGCCGCGAACAGCCCGAGCACGTAGAACTCGCCACGATACAGCCGGCGGGCCTGCAGGTAGCCGCGGGAATAGACGAACGCCAGCGCGGTCACCACGAAGATCGCGACCTTGAGGGCGTCGGCCAGCGGATCGCGCACGAAGTTCCCGGACATCAGGATCTCGCGGCTGCTGCCGCCGACCGCGATGGCCGCGGCGGCGGCGGCCGCGAGGGCGACCAGCGAGAACACGTAGGTCAGGTCGCGCTGGCGATCCGTGAGGAAGAGGTCCAGCACCAGGATGGCGCANCCCGCGAGCAGCAGCACCAGCTCGGGCAGCAGCGGAATGAGGCTGTGCAGATCCATGTCCATCGTCAATCCGTGTCCCAGTCAGGCGAGGCTCACAGCTTCGACACGGCGATGTGGCGAAGCAGATGTTCGACCGAGGCGTCCATCAGCTCGATCAGCGGCTGCGGCCAGAGGCCCAGCAGGAGCACCGCGATCGCCAGCGTCGTCAGCACCAGCGCCTCCCGGCCGTTGACGTCCTGGAGCTTCGCGACCTTGTCGTTCGCCACCTCCCCAAAGACCACGCGCTTGACCATCCAGAGCGTGTAGGCCGCGCCGATGATCAGCGTGGTGGCGGCCAGGAAGGCGTACCAGAAGTCGGCGCGGAAGCTCGCCAGGATCACCATGAACTCGCCGACGAAGCCCGAGGTGCCCGGCAGGCCGGCATTCGCCATGGCGAAGAACACCATGAAGGCCGCGAACCAGGGCATGGTGTTGACGACCCCGCCGTAGTCGGCGATCTGCCGGCTGTGGATCCGGTCGTAGAGCACGCCGACGCAGAGGAAGAGCGCGCCCGAGATGAAGCCGTGCGACACCATCTGCACCATGCCGCCCTGAATCCCCAGCGCCGCCCCGCCCTGCGCCGCCGGCTGCGCCATCACGATGAAGGCGATGAAGAAGCCGAGGGTGACGAAACCCATGTGCGAGATCGACGAGTAGGCGATCAGCTTCTTCATGTCCTGCTGGACCAGCGCGACGAAGCCGATGTAGACGACGGCGATCAGCGACATGGCGATGATCAGCAGGTCGAGGTGGTTGCTGGCGTCCGGCGCGATCGGCAGGCTGAAGCGCAGGAAGCCATAGCCGCCGATCTTCAGCATGATCGCGGCCAGGATGACGGACCCGCCGGTGGGCGCCTCGACGTGGGCGTCCGGCAGCCAGGTGTGGACCGGCCACATCGGGACCTTGACCGCGAACGCCAGCAGGAAGGCGATGAAGATCAGGACCTGCTCCTTGAGGCTCAGCTTCAGGGCGTGAAAGCCGAGCACCTCGAAGGAGCCGGACTGGGTGTACATGTAGATGAGCGCCACCAGCATGAACACCGAGCCGAGGAACGTGTACAGNAAGAACTTGATGGTCGCGTAGACCCGATTCGGGCCGCCCCACACCCCGATGATGAGAAACATCGGGATCAGCATGGCCTCCCAGAACACGTAGAACAGCACCGCGTCCAGCGCCGAGAACACGCCCACCATCACGCCTTCCATGACGAGGAAGGCCGCCATGTACTGGGCCGGCCGGTAATGGATCGCCTCCCAGCCGGCGATGATGACCAGCACCGTCATGAAGGTGGTGAGCAGGATGAGCGGCACCGAGATGCCGTCCACGCCGAGGTGGTAGTGGACGTCGAAGGCCGGGATCCAGGCCGCCCGCTCGACGAACTGCATCTCGGCGGTGCCGAGGTGAAAGCCGGAGTACAGCGGCAGGCTGACCAGGAAGGTGGCGACCGCGAAGCCCAGGGCGAGCCACTTCGTCAGGTTCGGCGCCCGGTCGCCGCTGCCAAGGACCAGCACGGCGCCCAGGATAGGCAGCCAGATGGTCAGGCTCAGGATCGGCAGTTCAGCGGTCATGCGTCTGGTCCCGTCAGTCGTCAGGGCATCACGAACCACGCCAGCAGGCCGATCAGGCCGACGACCATGGCGATGGCGTAGTGGTAGAGATAGCCGGTCTGCAGGTGGCGGACGACGCCCGCCAGCCAGCCGACCGCGTGGGCCGAGCCGTCGACGATGACCCCGTCGATGACCGCCCGGTCACCGCCCTGCCACAGGGCCCGGCCGATGGCGCGGCTGCCGCCCGCGAACACCGCCTGGTTGAACTCGTCGAACCCGTACTTCTTGTCGAGGATCCGGTACACGACCGCCAGCCGGTCCTTGATGCGGTCGGCGAGCGCGACGTTGAACAGGTAGATGTAGCCGGCGACCAGCAGCCCGGCCATCGCCAGGTAGAACGGCAGGCCCGTCATGCCGTGCAGGACGAAGCCGGTCGCGCCATGGAAGTCCTTGCCGATGGCGGCGAGCACGTCGTGCTGCGGCAGCACGGTCAGCGCGCCCTTGAAGAAATCGCCGAACAGCATGTCGCCGACCGTCAGATAGCCGATCACGACGGACGGAATGGCCAGGAGCACGAGAGGTACCGTCACCACGGCGGGCGACTCGTGGATGTGATGCCGCGCGTGGGCGTCGCGCGGGCCGTCNCCGTGGAAGACCAGGAAGAACATCCGGAAGCTGTACAGCGCCGTGACGAACACGCCGGCCGTCAGCAGCACGTAGGCATAGCCCGCCCCCGGCCGCGTGGCGTGGTGCACGGCCTCGATGATCGCGTCCTTCGAGAAGAAGCCGGAGAAGCCGGGGAAACCGATCAGGGCCAGGGACCCGAGCANNGCGGTCAGGTAGGTCACCGGCATGAAGCGCCGCACGCCGCCCATGTTGCGGATGTCCTGGTCGTGGTGCATGCCGATGATCACCGACCCGGCCGCGAGGAACAGCAGCGCCTTGAAGAAGGCGTGGGTCATGAGGTGGTAGACGCCCGCCGCGTAGGCCGAGGCACCGAGGGCGGTCACCATGTAGCCGAGCTGCGACAGGGTCGAATAGGCGACCACGCGCTTGATGTCGTTCTGCACGATGCCGATCAGCCCGGTGAAGAAGGCCGTCGTCGCCCCGATCACCAGGACGAAGGACAGCGCGACCTCGGACAGCTCGTACAGGGGCGACATGCGGGCCACCATGAAGATGCCGGCGGTCACCATGGTCGCCGCGTGGATCAGGGCGGAGATCGGGGTCGGGCCTTCCATCGAGTCGGGCAGCCAGACGTGCAACGGCACCTGGGCCGACTTGCCCATGGCGCCGATGAACAACAGGATGCAGGTCACCGTCATCAGCGACCACTCGGTGTCGCCGAATATCTGGATCTTGGTGTCCGCGAGTCCCGGAGCCTTCGCGAACACCTCCTGGTAGTCGAGGCTGTTGGTGTACATGGCCACGGCGGCGATGCCGAGGACGAACCCGAAGTCGCCGACGCGGTTCACGAGGAAGGCCTTCAGGTTGGCGAAGATCGCCGACTCGCGCTTGAAGTAGAAGCCGATCAGCAGGTACGAGACCAGGCCGACCGCCTCCCAACCGAAGAACAGCTGCATGAAGTTGTTCGCCATCACCAGCATCAGCATCGAGAAGGTGAACAGCGCGATGTAGCTGAAGAAGCGCTCGTAGCCCTCCTCGTCGTGCATGTAGCCGACGGTGTAGATGTGCACCATGAGCGACACGAAGGTGACGACGGCCATCATCATGGCGGTCAGGCGGTCGACCAGGAACCCGACTTCGAAGCGCAGGCCGTCGCTGACCATCCAGGTGTAGACGGCCTGGTTGAACACCGGCTCGGCGTCGAAGGCGTAGCGCTTCAGGACGTACAGCGACAGCACGCAGGACACCGCCACCCGAGGATGGTGACCCAGTGCGCCCCGGAGCGCCCCACCTGGTTGCGGAACAGGCCGGCGATGATGGCCCCGACGAGGGGTGCCAGCACGATCGTGAGGTAGATCATTTCCATGTCGCGCTTCCCGTGGGCCGCAGGCGCCGGCCGTCAGCCCCTCAGCGTGTCCAGATCGGCGACGTTGATGGTGCGCCGGTTGCGGAACAGCACCACCAGGATCGCCAGGCCGATGGCCGCCTCGGCTGCCGCGACCGTCAGGATGAAGAACACGAACACCTGGCCCGCCGTGTCCTGCAGAAAGTGCGAGAACGCGACGAAGTTCATGTTGACGGCGAGCAGCATCAGCTCGACGCACATCAGCAGCAGGATGACGTTCTTGCGGTTGATGATGATGCCGGCGACGCTGATCGAGAACAGGATCGCGCCGAGCAGCAGGAAGTCGGATAGCGCGATCATTTGATCTCCAGTTTCTTCTCGGGCGCCATCTTGACCAGCTTCACCCGGCCGTCGCGCTTCACGAAGACCTGCCGCGACGGGTCGAGGTACTTGGTGTCCGGGCGCCGGCGCAGCGTGAGCCCGATCGCGGCGATGATCGCCACGAGCAGGATCGCGGCCGCGATCTCGAACGGGTACAGGTAAGTGGTGTAGAGGGCCTCGCCGAGGACCTCGGTGTTGCTGTAGCCGGCGGGCTTTGGCACGGGCGCGGCGTACTGCGCCAGACCGAAGTAGCGCGGCCCGACGACGAGCGCGAGCTCGGCGGCCATGAGCACCGCAACCGCGATCCCCACCGGCAGGTAGCGGATGAACCCGGCCCGCAGCGCGGCGTGGTCCACGTCGAGCATCATCACCACGAACAGGAACAGCACCATCACGGCGCCGACGTAGACCAGCACGAGCGTGATGGCCAGGAACTCGGCCTCGGCCAGCATCCAGATCACGGCGCTGGAGAAGAAGGCCAGCACCAGGGAGAGGGCCGCCTGCACCGGGTTGCGCCGCGTCACGACCATGATCGCCGCGAGCACCAGGACCGCCGAGAACAGGTAGAAGAGGATCTTTTCGAAGCCCATGTCGTCGGTCTCAGCGATAGGCGGCGTCTGCCGCGCGGTCGGCCGCGAGCTGCGCCTCGTACTGCTCGCCCAGCGCCAGCAGCTTGTCCTTCGTCATGATGGCATCCTGGCGCCGCTCGAACGCGTACTCGTAGATCCGGGTCTCGACGATCGAATCGACCGGGCACGACTCCTCGCAGAACCCGCAGTAGATGCACTTGAACAGGTCGATGTCGTAGCGCGTGGTGCGGCGGGAGCCGTCGGCGCGGGGCTCCGCCTCGATGGTGATCGCCAGCGCCGGGCAGGTGGCCTCGCACAGCTTGCAGGCGATGCAGCGCTCCTCGCCGTTCGGGTAGCGGCGCAGGGCGTGCAGCCCGCGAAAGCGCGGCGACACCGGGGCGCGCTCCTCCGGGTACTGGACCGTGAACTTGCGCGCGAACAGGTAGCGGCCGGTCACGCGCATGCCCTGCAGCAGCTCCAGGAGGAACAGGCTCTTTAAGTGTTTCAGCACCGTCGTCGCTCCATCCCGCTCAGGACACCCACCACGGCGGCAGCCGGTACACCACGGCGACTGCCACGACAACGATCCAGACGATCGTGATCGGAATGAACACCTTCCAGCCCAGGCGCATGATCTGGTCGTAGCGGTAGCGCGGGAAGGTGGCGCGGAACCACAGGAACAGGAACATGAAGACCGCCGTCTTGAGGCAGAGCCAGACGAAGCCGGGCACCCAGGCGGTCGCGGGGCCGAGCACAGGCCAGCCCTCGAAGGGACTGAGCCAGCCGCCCCAGAAGAACAGCGCGGTCAGGGCCGAGATCAGGATCATGTTCGCGTACTCGCCGAGGAAGAACAGGGCGAACGCCATGCCCCCGTACTCGACGTGGAAGCCGGCGACGATCTCCGACTCGCCCTCGGCGACGTCGAACGGCGCGCGGTTGGTCTCGGCCACCCCGGAGATGAAATAGATCATGAACAGCGGAAGCAGCGGCAGCCAGTACCAGTGCAGCAGCCCGCCCTGCTGGCCGCTGACGATCTGGCCCAGGTTCAGGCTGCCGGCCGCGACCAGCACGCCCACCAGAGCGAACCCCATCGCGATCTCGTAGGCCACCATCTGCGCGGCCGACCGCATGGCGCCCAGGAAGGCGTATTTCGAGTTGGAGGCCCAGCCCGCAATGATGACGCCGTAAACGCCGAGCGAGCTCAGGGCGAGGATGTACAGCAGGCCGGCGTTGACGTCTGCCAGGACCAGGCCGGCATTGAAGGGGAACACCGCCCAGGCGGCGAGCGCAGGCCCGATGGTCAGCAGCGGAGCGAGCAGGAACAGGGCGCGGTTGGCGCCGCTCGGCACCACGATCTCCTTGAACATCAGCTTGACGGCGTCGGCGATCGGCTGCAGCCAGCCCTTGGGGCCGACGCGGTTGGGCCCGATGCGGACCTGCATGTAGCCGATGATCTTGCGCTCGGCGTAGGTGTAGTAGGCCACCACCAGCATGAGCGGGGCGACGATCGCGACGATCTTTACGAGCGTCCAGATCAGGACCTGCAGGCCGTCGGGGAGGGCGTTCCAGAGACTGACGAGGAAGTCCATGTGCGTCACACCTTCGCCACGCTGAGCTCACCGAAGGCCGGGCCCAGCCGCTCGGCCCCCGGCACCGCGACGGGCAGGCGGACACAGGGCTCGGCGACCCGAGGATCGACCCGCACCACGAACTCCCCGGCCGCGCCGCCCTGCCGGATCGCCACGCGGTCGCCGTCGGCGACGCCGAGCGCGCCGGCGAGGCCGGGTGCCAGGCAGGCAGCCAGATCGGCCGCGTCGCGAGTCGCCTGCAGGGGCGCGGCGCGCCGGACCAGGGCATCCACCGCATACAGGGGGCGGTCGCCGATTCGCTCGGCGGACGCGGCGGCGAGCACGGGCGTGGCGGCCACGCTGCCCTCGAGGGCGTTGTCCGGCTGCTGCTGCGTGCAGAGCGCCAGCACCTCCGCCCTGACCTGCTCGCTCGAATCCTGCTCGAAGCCGCCGAGGCCGGTGAGATTGCCGAGGACCCGCAACACCTTCCACGCCGGCCGCGCCTCGCCGGGCGGCGGCACGGCGCCCGCGAACCCCTGCCGATCCCCCTGGACGTTGACGTAGGTGCCGGAGGTCTCGGCGAAGGCAGCGACCGGAAGCAGGATGTCCGCGCAGTCCTCGAGGGCCGCGGAACGGAAGGCGCTGAGCGCCACGACCGTCGCGGAGCCGCGCAGCGACTGCACCGCCCGCGCCGGGTCGGCGAGATCGCGATCGGGCTCGATTCCGAGGAGCAGCACCGCCGAACGGGGCGCCGACAGCATGGCACCCGCGCCCTCCCCGGTCTTCGC
>WSSedA1B3DRAFT_1000552_pt1 | contig 10707 bp, 9 predicted proteins | sample WetSurSiteA1Bulk_FD_9468 | JGI IMG/M metagenome (IMG submission 9468)
AGAATCGGAGATACAAGGCTCATAGATAATATTTTTATAAATGTGAAGAAAGAGAGGTAACCTGGATGTTCCAGAGAGTCCACATTCAGATACTTGACAACCCTACCGAAGTTGTCCTCTTTGATGATAGTTCGTCAGATGTGGCAGGAACAAATAAGATACTGTCAGATGAACTCTCCAAGGAAATGAATTACTTTTATCCTTCTGTCGTGTGTGTGGAATATGTTGACCTGTTCATGGACGGAGAGGAAGAGTTTGATGATATAAAGGAACTTTTAAGAATGGGGGCTCTCAATACCCCTGTTGTTTTAATAAACGGCGTTTTGAAGATACACGGCGGCATCCCTGCTTCAGTGATCAAAAGAGAAGTGGAAAAGCTCCTCTCTTCAGGTCCTGTACACTGAAAGATAGTAGATAGTGGAAAACAGACAGTACGTGGCTTCGGGCTTTAGTCCACGATTTTTTTTGATTAACTCTTCTGTATGTGTTATCTCTATTTCCTCAATAACTTCTCTACTGTAGGGAATAGTTTTATGTCTGTATGCGGGAGGAAGAGGGCGGACATGTATTCGTCCATGAACCTCCTTGAGACAGAGAGTTCAATATTTGTCATCCTGAGTGCTATCTCTTCTGCTTCTTTCCTCATCTTGTCCGAGAGGAGACAGAGGTAAGCTCCTGCAATGGAAGTGTTGCCGAGGAATATGAATTTTTCTCTCGCTATATCAGGCAACATGCCGATTATAATCGCCCTCTCAATGTTGAGATAATTTCCGAAGCCGCCGGCGATATACACACGTTCAACATCATCGAGTGTAATGCCTACCTTCTTCAGCATGAGAGAAATCCCTGCATAGATTGCTGCCTTTGCCCTGATGATATTTTCTATGTCAACCTCTGTAAGGACAATTTCCCTGCGTCCATCGCTGTAAAACAAGAACTCGGGCCCTTCGAAGCCCTCTCTGATCCTGTCTGTTTTGATTCCTCTACGCAGCCTGCCTTTCTGATCGATGACGCCTGAAAGGAACAATTCGGTTATTGCGTCTATCATGCCTGACCCGCATATCCCGACCGGCTTCCCGCTGCCTATTACTCCAAGTTCAGGCTCAAATGTCCGGGGATCGATTTTTATGGACTCCACAGCACCTTCTGTTGCCCTCATGCCATGCCTTATACCGCTTCCTTCAAAACACGGTCCGGCAGAGCATGCAGCAGTCACAAGCCATTCATTATTGCCGAGAACGATCTCTCCGTTTGTACCTATGTCGAGGAAAAGTGATATTTCACTTCTCCTGTGCATTTTTGAAGCGAGAACACCTGCGACGATATCTCCTCCGATATAGCTTGCAATACAGGGGACTGTATAAACAGGGGCCAGATTATGGATGTTCAGCCCGGCTGTGCAGGCCTTCCATACAGGGAAGGTATTCAGTGATGGAGTATAAGGCTCCTCCCTTATATATTCAGGATTGATGGACCAGAAGAAGTGAGACATGATTGTATTGCCGGAAATCACTGCTGACTCAATGTCTTCAACCATTATATTATGTCTTTCAACCAAGGGGGCTATCAGGTTATTAATATCGGTAACGACTTCGTCTCTCAGTTCTGCAATTCCGTTTTCTTCAGTTGCGTAAACTATTCTGGTAATAACATCATCTCCATGCCGGATCTGAGAATTATAGGTTGAACCGACATCCACGAGAGTTCCATCAGAAAGATCAATAAGGTATACAACTACTGTAGTTGTCCCCACATCTGCTGCAATGCCGAACCTTTTTTTGTTTTCGATCCGCGATATGCAAAAGGCCTCAGGACCATGCGTATATCCCAGATTGATCTTCCAGCCTGCATCCCTCAATGTATGAGCCAAGGATGAAACAAAGCCGTGGGAGAATCTCATCCCGTGCAACTCTTTTTCCTCAAGGGCTTTTTTCAGCCGTTCAAGGTCACTTACGTTGTTATCAATAGTGGGAGGAGGAATATCAAGGGTAATCCATTTTATAAGCGGAGAGATAACCCCATCCATGGACTGGAACAGTCCAAAAAGATCTTTTGATCTTGAAATCTCAATTACATCTCCTACAGCAAGCCTTGATTCCTTTGGGATATCGATAACCATATCTCCATCCGGGAATGTCTGGCATGCGAGAGTTATTCCTGATTGGATATCAGGCGGGGCAAGTTTGCCGGTCGATTCTGTCTTATATTTCCCCTCGAGTATCTTAATGCGGCATTTACCGCATGTCCCTTTTCCGCCACATGACGCAACAAGATATATCCCCTGCTGTTTGAAAGTCTGCAGCAGGGTTTCGCTTTTATGCACATCAATTATTTTGCCTGTTGAGAGTGTAATCTGCATTTTGCTGAATTTATCATAACACACCTCCAGCCCTTCTTTTTAGAGGGGTCGGGTGTGTGTTTATGTTAACGCGAAAAGTGCAGACATTGTTCTGAAAATCATTTAACTCGATGTTTTATTAAAAATATCTCTTAACGTGTATGCATAAAAATATTCCACAAACCATCAGTTAAAGGTACACTAAGGTACCGAAAAATAATTTTTCTCACAACATCTTCACTTTTCAAATGCATTTTTAGGGTTAATTCTATTTTGAGACTGTCAATAAAAGTCATGGATGAGACTATCACCATACATTTGGAAACATTTTTGTTATAATCTAATAAATTCGTTTGGAAATAAATATAATATAGAATCCGGCTTGTTATAGAAGGCAATAGACTAATACTATTGAGGAAAGAGGTTTTTGGGTAATGCTTATAGTACAAAAATACGGAGGCACATCAGTAGGGAGTATTGAGAGGATAAAGGCTGTTGCAAAACGTGTGGTTGATACAAAAATACAGGGTAATAAGATGGTTGTCATTGTGTCTGCGATGTCTGGCGAGACAGACAAGCTTATCGGTTTTGCAAATCAGGCATCCTCAAACCCGGTCGGACGGGAAATGGATCTCCTACTTTCTTCAGGAGAAAGAATAAGCGCTGCGCTGACAGCGATTGCAATCAATGAACTGGGTCATAAAGCAATGTCTTTCACAGGCAGACAGGTGGGTATCATCACGGATAACTCCCATACAACTGCAAAGATAGAGAGGATAACCGGAGAACAGGTGAAGAAGGCATTGGATAAAGGGATAATAGCCGTTATCGCAGGGTTTCAGGGTGTAACAGAGGCTTCTGAAGTAACTACACTCGGAAGGGGCGGGTCTGACCTAACGGCAGTTGCAGTTGCAGCTGCGCTTGATGCAGACCTCTGTGAGATATATACTGATGTTGATGGTGTGTATACGACAGACCCTAATATTGTGCCTGAGGCAAAAAAACTCGATAAGATTTCATATGAGGAGATGCTCGAACTTGCAAGCCTTGGCGCAAAAGTGCTCCAGACCAGGTCAGTCGAATTTGCAAAAAAGTACGATGTTCCTGTTGTTGTAAGGTCGAGTTTCAATAATAATCCCGGTACTCTCGTTGTTAAGGAGGATGAAGATATGGAAAAGGTTGTGGTATCAGGCGTTGCCTATGACAAGAATCAGGCAAAGATAACGGCAAGCGGTGTTCATGACAGGCCGGGTGTCGCAGCAGGATTATTCAATGCAATAGCTGATGCAAACATTGTCGTAGACATGATTATTCAGAATGTCAGCGGTGACGGAAAAACGACTGATATATCATTTACAGTTCCAAAGGCAGACAGTAAAAAAGCGATGAAGATTACTGAGGAGGTTGTTTCTGAAATCGGCGCAAAATCTGTCAAGCTGAGAGAAGATATAGCAAAGGTCTCTGTTGTCGGGGTCGGAATGAGGACTCATTCCGGTGTTGCGGCAAAAATGTTCGGTGTGCTCGCAAAACATAATATCAACATCATGATGATAAGCACTTCTGAGATAAAGGTCTCCTGCATTGTTGATTCAAAATATACAGAGCTTGCAGTGAGGGTGCTTCATGATGCCTTTGATCTTGGAGCAAATGGAAAAGAAAAGAGACAAAAGAAAAGGAAACAGTGGGTAGTAGACAGGAAAAAATAACCATGCGCAGGATCGAAATATATGATACAACTTTAAGAGACGGGGCACAGGCAGAAGATGTCTCTTTTTCTGTCGAGGATAAGCTCAGGATTACACTTAAGCTTGACGAACTCGGTGTACATTACATTGAGGGCGGATGGCCCGGAGCAAACCCGAGGGATATCGAATATTTCAAAAAAGCAAAAAAACTGAAACTGAAAACGTCGAATATCGTTGCATTCGGCAGTACGCACAGACCGAGGCATAAAGTTCATGAAGATTCACTGATGAAGGCGCTGCTTGATTCAAAGGCAAAAATTATTACCATATTCGGAAAGACCTGGGATTTTCATGTCAAAGAGGCGCTGAAGATATCATTAAACGAGAACCTGGATATCATCCATAGTTCAGTTTCCTATCTGAAAAAAAATGTTGAGACCGTCTTTTATGATGCGGAGCATTTTTTTGACGGGTACAAGGATAATCCAAAGTATGCTCTGAAGTGCCTCCTTGCTGCGCAGGATGCAGGGACGGAATGTCTTGTGCTTTGCGATACGAACGGAGGGACGCTTCCGGATGACCTGAAGAGAATTATCAATGAGATCAAAAAAGATATGCGTATCCCGCTCGGGATCCATGCACATAATGACTCNGAGTGCGCTGTTGCAAATTCAGTGATAGCGGTCGAATGCGGCGTGTCTCATGTGCAGGGCACTATGAACGGGCTTGGTGAAAGGTGCGGAAATGCAAACCTCTGCTCGATAATACCCAATTTGCAGGTGAAGCTCGGGATGAAGTGCATCAGCACTGAACAACTGAGGAGGTTGAGGGATGTCTCGAGGTTTGTGAATGAGATAGCCAATATGAGACATTTCAAGCGGCAGCCCTTTGTAGGAGACAGCGCTTTTGCCCATAAAGCAGGTATGCATGTCAGTGCCGTCAGGAAAAGGCCTGAAACATATGAACACATTAAGCCTGACATTGTCGGCAATTCCCAGCGGGTGCTGATATCAGACCTTGCAGGCAGAAGCAATATACTGCGGAAGGCTGAAGAGTTCGGTATCCATATCGATCCTGATTCACCTCAGATACAGGACATCGTGACTACGCTGAAGAATCTTGAAAACGAAGGATTTCAGTTTGAGGGAGCAGAGGCATCATTTGAGCTCCTTATGAAAAAGGCGCTCGGACTCCATAAAAGATTCTTTGACCTGATCGGATTCAGGATCATTGTTGAGAAGAGAAGAGAGGGCGAAGAAGCTTTCAGCGAAGCAACGATTATGGTTAAAGTCGGAGGCCGTATAGAGCATACTGCTGCAACCGGAAACGGGCCTGTGAATGCAATTGATCACGCACTCAGAAAGGCGCTCGATAAGTTCTATCCCCAGTTGAAAAATGTAAGGCTCCATGATTATAAGGTTCGCGTGCTTACAGCAGGCAAGGGTACGTCTGCAAAGGTACGGGTACTCGTTGAATCAGGGGATGATGAGAAACGGTGGGGAACAGTCGGTGTTTCAGAGAATATTATCGAGGCATCATATCAGGCGCTTGTTGACAGCATAGAATATAAACTCCTCAAAGAGAAGCTGTAGTCAAACAGCAACATAGAGTGGTATGTAATCCGGTCAGCAAAGAATCAGGGGTCTACGGAAAACAGTGGAACGCAATGCACGGCGGCTATTTTTCAGACCCTGCAATTGCAGACCCCTTCATCGAGTTTGTGCTTAAAGCTATTGATGTTTCGAGGCCAGGGGTTATTGTCGACCTTGGCGGAGGTACAGGATTTGTGCTTCACGAGCTGATTAAACGCTGCTCAACCCCGGGGATACGTGTCGTGAATCTTGACGTTTCGCAAAAACAGCTTAATGTTAAACATCATAGCCGCATCCTGTCTGTGCGCCGGTCCATTGCCGAATTCAGACGTTCAGACATAGACCCCGGAAACAAAAGGTTTATTTTCATTATGCGATCTGCTCTCCATTATTTTGGCAAGGAAGGGCTGATGCCCTTATTGCGTCATCTCCGCTCTCAGATGAAACATGGCGAGTTCTTTGTGCATCAGACCGCCTGCTTCAATTCTACGGGTGGTGCCCGGTGCCTTAACAGGCTCTATGATTCCATGGGAACCGGCAAGTGGTATCCAACCAGCAAACAACTCTGCAGGTTTCTTGAGAAGGCAGGCTGGAGCATAACGTCTGTCGACCCTGCTCCGGCATTGGCGCTGACTTCGGAAGATCTGGGCAGGCGTTACAGAGTCAGCAAACATCGTCTTGCAGAAATCCGCAATGAACTGGCAACATCCCCCGGAGAGAAGAATGATATTCTCCGGCTCACACCAAAGGGTTTTTGCGCGTATCTTCATTACCAGATAATTACCTGTTTTGCAGTATAGGAATTTACTGGATTAATAATCAGCAAAGTGGCTTCTGGTCTGGATAATATTGGTTTGTATAATTATGTGTATTCTATATATTATTTAAAATAACAACATTATATAGAATTATCAGGAACCTATTAGCAGTTTTCCGGCAAAATTCATTGACAACCAACCTGATAAATTATAATCTTTTAATCAAATATGGAATACGCTTAAAAATAAATGTTAGCCATCAAATAAATGACCTGTGAGAATAAGGAGTTTAAAATGATCATAAGGGATGAAACAAGTTCAGATATTGAAGCAATATCGAAAGTGACCATTGCCGCCTTCAAGAATCTTGCAATTAGTAATCATACAGAACAATTCATAATAAATGCATTACGTGAGGCCAATGCGCTGACTATTTCGCTGGTCGCGGAGATTGATGGACAGGTGGTAGGCCATATTGCTTTTTCGCCAGTAACAATATCTGACGGTGCAATAGGCTGGTACGGCCTCGGCCCGGTTTCTGTATTGCCGGAGTATCAAAAAAAAGGAATTGGAAAATCCCTTATCAGTGAAGGGTTATCTTTACTTAAAAAGTTGGGCGGTCAAGGTTGCGTTCTTGTGGGTCATCCTAACTACTATAAGCGGTTAGGTTTCCAGAATTTCCCAGAACTGGTTTACGAGGGAGTTCCTCAAGAAGTTTTCTTTGCCTTGCCGTTTACCGAAAAGGTTCCAAAAGGCATCGTTGTGTTTCATGAAGGGTTCTTGGCAAATGGCTAACAAGACAATTCAGCGGATCGGCTACGCCTCCCGCTGATTTTATCGTATCACAAATGATATACATTTAAAAATATCGTCTTATTTACTCAAAGATCACATAGTTTTTTGTCTTTTCGAGTCTTTTGCCCTTCATGCCCAGATCTTCAAGACCGGGGATCCATCTCTCTTGCCGCACCTTGAGTATCTTCCTTACTGTGTCAGGTCCGAGACCGGGCACTCTCAGTAATGCTTCCCTGTCTGATGAATTGATCCTGACCGGATAATATTCAGGATGACAATCTGCCCAGACCTCTTTAGGGTCTTTGTCCAATCTAAGATTGCCTGTTTTGTCGAGCAGGATATCCTCATTGTTAAACCCGTATCTGCGGATGAGAAAATCAACCTGGTATAAACGGTGTTCACGCATAAAAGGCTCTCCAGGGTTTGTGAGGAATTGTCTTTCACCAGGTATGTCGGGGTTCCCAAGACCTTTCTGATAGGCAGAAAAATAGACACGCTTGAAATTCAGGCGCTTGTATAAACCAAACATTGAATCTACAATCTCTGAGTCTGTCTCATTGGAGGCGCCGACAATAAACTGGGTTGTACACTTGACNTTTGAAAACCGCATCTCCTTTTCCGTGAGTTTGCTCATCAGCTTCAGGGGACGGAGGATGTCGTTATCATAGTCCTTTTTAGACGAAAGCGCTGCGAAGCGCTTCCTGCCCGGTGTTTCTATATTCAGCGAGACCGAAGTAGCAAGGGACATGGCATCCTCAATCGCTGCATCTGATGCCCCGGGTATGATCTTTAAATGAATGTAACCTCTGAACTTATGTTTGTATCTGAGAAGACGGGCAACAGTATTGATTTTATCCATAGTGTATTCTGCATTACCGATGACAGCGGAACTCAGGAAGAGTCCGAAGACCCTTCTCCTTCTCTGATATTCCAGGAACACGCGTGTGACCTCTTCAGGCTGGAGTGTGCAGCGCTGCACGTTTGTTTCAGAACGGAGCGGGCAGTACCTGCAGTCATTTGTACAGGAGTTTGAGAGGAGGGTCTTCAGGAGGACGGTATAGCCGCCCTGCGGGAGAGCAACCGGATAGAGCCATCTGCCCTCCGGCCCCCTCTTCCGATGTTCGTCCTTCAGGGNGCCGCATGCACAGGCCAGGTCGTATCGCGCATCTTCTGAGAGAATTTTCAGCTTTTCGATGGTATCCAAGGGCAAAACCTTCAGTGATCTATCTCTTTCAGGAGTGCATCAAGGAGCTCCTCTTCTTTAACCTTCCTCACGATCTCACCTTTTCTGAATAGTATCCCTCTTCCTTTTCCCCCGGCTATGCCAAAATCAGCCTCTCTTGCTTCTCCGGGACCGTTTACTACACATCCCATAACAGCAATGGTTATAGGTTTATCGATGTTTTTCACTTTATGCTCAACTTTTTTCACGAGACTTTTCAGATCAATCCTGCATCTGCCGCATGTAGGACAGGATATGATATTAACACCCTTTTTTCTGAGACCAAGCGAACCGAGTATGGCATAAGCAACCCTTACTTCCTCCTCTGGTTCTGCAGTAAGAGAAACCCTTATCGTATCCCCGATCCCCTCAGCGAGCAATATCCCAAGACCTACCGAGCTTTTTATGATACCGACTGATGGAGGGCCGGCCTCTGAAATTCCTATATGCAGAGGATGATCATATTTTTTTGAAAATAATCTGTATGCCTCGACTGTTTTTACCACATCTGATGCCTTGAGAGATACCTTGATATTCGAATAATTCATTTCCTTTACTATTTGTATATGCCTTCCCGCACTTTCAACAAGGGCCTCTGGTGTAGGATGTCCATATTTCCGGAGCAGGTCTTTTTCGAGTGACCCTGCATTTACGCCTATCCTGATAGGTATCTCTTTATCTTCAGCAGCAGAGATGACCTCCTTTATCTTCCACCTTGCGCCGATATTTCCAGGGTTTATCCTGAGTCCGTCAACCCCCTGTTTTATGGCTTCAAGTGCAAGCCTCCAGTCAAAATGGATATCAGCTATCATTGGAATGGTGACTGACTTCTTTATCCTGCCGAGGGCTTTTGCGGCATTCATATCCGGCACTGCAAGCCTTATTATCTCGCAGCCGGAGTTTTCAAGGGACTGAATCTGCCTGACAGTCGATTTTACATCAGCCGTATCTGTCTTGGTCATCGACTGCACAGAAACCGGATTCCTTCCTCCAACAGGTACTTGCCCTACATAAATTAACTTCGTCTTTTTTCGGGCTTTCATTTTTTAAGTGCCTTCCTTAGCCTTATTTGCTTTCTCTGCCTCTTTTTTCTTCCTGTATTCCTGGACAGCAGCCTGATGTTCATTCATGGTAACCGAAAATTGATGTGTGCCGTCATTGTTCGAAACAAAATATATATAGGGTACATCTGCAAAAAACAGTGCAGCCGTAATAGATTTAATGCCGGGAGATGCAATAGGTCCCGGCGGAAGTCCCTTAATGACATATGTATTATAGGCTGTTTTTCTTTTAAGGTCGTCAGATGTTATCTTTTCTTTTGAGCTCTTTTTCCCGTAAATAGCAGTGGGATCTGCCTGAAGTCTTATTTTTTTCCTAAGCCTGTTATGGTAAACAGCAGAGATCAAAGGCCTTTCCTCATCTCTTACAGCTTCCTTTTCAATAATAGATGCAAGGGTGAGTACTTCCCGTTCCGAGAGGTTGATCTCTGAAGCACGGTCTTTGAGTTTTCCCGAGTATTTCTCTCTCATCTTGTTTATCATTATACCAACCGCGTCCTCTGGGTCCATTCCCTTGGGTATCTTGTAAGTATCAGGAAAAAGGTAGCCTTCCAAAGAAGGCGCATCAATAGTGTATGATGCCAGGAAATCCCTGTCAGAAGAAAGACTCTGGAATTCTTCCTTATCGGCGATCCCCTTCTCAGATAATTTTTCTGCTATCTCTCTCAGTGAATCCCCTTCAACTATGGTAATTTCATATTCAATAATCTGTCCCTTTCTCAGGACTTTAAGGAGATCGAGCAGGCTCATTGAACGGTAGATAGAATAATATCCTGCCCTGATCTTCCTATCAATGCCGGTTATCCTGCCGATGATGAGGAATAAGGTTTTATTCCTGATAAGCTTTTCTTTCGAAAATATTTCAACCGCCTCCCTGAAGGTTGCGCCCTTTGGTATGCCGACCTCAATATTTTTATTGCCGACAGGAAGCGGCCGCAGAAGTTGGAATGCAACATACAGCAGGCAGGAGATGGTGATAAAGGACAATGCAAAAATGACTCTTCTTTTCATGATTTTAGGATGCCAGAAGCAACTCTTTATAGTCAAATAATCAATAGGCAAAAAAAGAGGGGATAATGTTATCCCCTCTTTTCAGAAGCATTTGACTAACTGCCTGTTTTTTTAGTACATTCCACCCATTCCGCCGCCTGGAGGCATCATCGGGGCTTCTGGTTTTTCCTCAGGGATATCGGTGATCATGACCGAGGTTGTTAACATAAGCGCTGCAACTGATGCGGCATTCTGCAGGGCATATCTTG
>WSSedA1B3DRAFT_1000555_pt1 | contig 10691 bp, 12 predicted proteins | sample WetSurSiteA1Bulk_FD_9468 | JGI IMG/M metagenome (IMG submission 9468)
CCATGTTGCCGCCTGTCTGGAGATAGCCGGGAGTTTGATCTACGCCTGCAGAGGCAAGAAGCGGGTTCCCGGCCTGTTCACCGGAATAGCATAAGATCAGGAACGGTATGAATAGAACAAACATGGCGGCGAGCAATGCCCAACCCTGTCGCTTATCGCCAACCATTTTGCCGAAGCTATAACAGAGCGCTGCAGGAATGAGCAGGATCGCCAATACCTCCAGAAAATTCGAGAGAGGTGTCGGGTTCTCAAATGGGTGGGCTGAGTTCACGTTGAAGAAGCCGCCGCCGTTTGTTCCGAGCTGCTTGATTGCGGTTTGCGAGGCCGCAGGCCCCATCGGCAATGTCTGTTCGGCAACCTGTACCGTCTCTGTGAGCGGCTTGCCATCGGCAGCCAAGAGGGGTTTTCCCTCAGTATCAAGCTTAGGATTTTCATAGGTGATCGTCTGCAGGAGCGTAACATGTTTATAGGGACTGAAGTTTTGCACCACTCCCTGCGATACGAGCAGCACAGCCATTATAAAAGAAAGGGGCAGAAGTATATAAAGTATAGAGCGTGTCAGGTCTACCCAGAAGTTGCCGATTGTGCTCGCTGTTCGCCGTGTAAATCCCCGGATGAGGGCGACTAAAACAGCCATCCCCTGAGCCGCTGAGACGAAATTCTGGACGCCGAGCCCTATCATTTGAGACAGATAGCTAAGGGTAGATTCGCCGCCATATGCCTGCCAGTTTGTGTTGGTGGTGAAACTGACCGCGGTATTGAAGGCCAGGTCCGGCGAGACTCCCGGAAAACCCTGTGGGTTCAGCGGAAGCATCCCCTGAAGGCGCAGAAGCATATACAAAAGGAAGAAAAAGGCGAGCTTGAACAGAATCGCAGCCCCTGCATATGCTTTCCAGGACATATCGTCTTCAGGACGTATCCCGAACATGCGGTAAATCAAACGTTCCAGCGGACCAAAGATACGATCGAGTCCGCATGGCTCGGCCTGATATACCCTTGCCATATAACCGCCTAACGGCTTTACAAGGGCGACAAGAACGATCAGGTATATACTAATTTGCAGAAGACCATTCGCTGTCATGAAAATTTCTCTGGCTTCAGAAGGGCGATAACAAGATAGATCAAAAGACCAACGGCAATAATGCCGGTTATCCAATAAAGAGTTTCCATTGTTACCTCCTGATCTCTTCTTACTTCACTTTTTCCGCAAGCCGTATCAGCAGCCACGTGAGACCGAAAAAAACAATAATAATTCCGCTATAGATCAGATCCATTCCATCTCCTTTGTCAAAGCATAGCAGAAGAACAAATAAAGATAGTGCAAAAAGCGGGCTTTTAGGTATAAAGATATTATTAAGACGGCGGACTATTCAAATGAACGGAAATGATCACCAAAAATGGATATAGTCTATTTTTATTGCTTGATCAATTATTCTTCGAACAGTTCTGTACTTAAATAGCGTTCCCCTGTGCTCGGCAGAATTACGACAATTTGTTTTCCTTTGCTTTCCGGACGCTTGGCGATTTCAAGGGCTGCCCACAATGCTGCTCCGGAAGATATACCGCACAGAATCCCCTCTTTCTTTGCCGCATACCGTGCTGTTTCAAAAGCCTGATCGTTCGAGACCGTAATGACTTCGTCGATAATCCCGGTATTCAGCACTTTAGGGATAAAGCCTGCCCCGATTCCCTGAATTTTGTGGGGGCCCGGCTGACCTCCGGACAATACCGGGGAAGAAGCGGGTTCTACAGCTATTGTCCTGAAAGATGGTTTCCTGGCTTTTATTACTTCTGAGATACCGGTTATAGTCCCTCCTGTGCCGACTCCTGCTACGAGAATATCAGCTTGTCCTTCAGTGTCATGCCATATCTCTTCGGCTGTAGTTTTACGGTGGATTTCGGGGTTTGCCGGGTTGCTGAACTGATCCGGCATAAACGAATGGGGAGTCTGAGCCAGAATTTCCTGGGCTTTCCTGATCGCGCCTTTCATCCCTTCCGAACCGGGAGTCAAAACAAGTTCAGCTCCGAGGTGTCCTAACAGTTTCCTTCTTTCTATACTCATCGTCTCAGGCATAGTAAGGACCAGATGATATCTCTTGACTGCACAGACAAAGGCAAGCGCAATACCGGTATTCCCGCTTGTAGGCTCGACAATAAGCGTATTTTTTTGAATGAGCCCCCTGGCCTCTGCATCCTCTATCATGGCGATCCCTATTCTGTCCTTCACACTGCCGAGAGGATTTTTGAATTCGAGCTTTGCGAGAAGAACGGCATCAAGCCCCTTAGTAAGCGCATTCAGCCTGACTAATGGTGTAGAGCCGATAGTACGGGTAATATCAGAATAGATACCTGACATGTTCATTACTCCTTCTATTTGAAGATCAATTCAGGTTTTTTAGTGATCACTCTGGTATCGGGGGGCACGGACTCCGTGATCCATACATTCCCGCCGATTACTGAGCGTGCCCCTATAACGGTTTCGCCGCCGAGAATGGTACCTCCGGAATAGATAATTACATCGTCTTCTATAGTCGGATGGCGTTTCTTATATCTCAGTTCTTCCACCTTTTCTTTTGGAAGTGACAGGGCTCCGAGCGTGACTCCCTGATAGATCCTGACATGCCTGCCGATTTCTGTAGTCTCACCGATAACAACGCCTGTCCCATGATCGATGAAAAAGCTTTCTCCAATGTTTGCTCCCGGATGGATGTCAATGCCAGTGAGGCTATGGGCATATTCTGTCATCATGCGGGGTATCAGTGAAACTTTCATATCGAACAGTTTGTGTGCAATACGGTAAATATTGATTGCAAAAAGGCCCGGATAGCTGAATATAATTTCGTCATACCCTTTTGCCGCAGGGTCTCCTTCGAATGCAGCGCGGACGTCGGTAGCGAGTATTTTTCGCAGGTTCGGCAGATCGCGGATGAAATCAACGGCGATCTCCTGTCCCCGTTCTTCACAGTGGACGCACGGCAGGTCATGTCTGAGGCATTCATGGCGAATAGCAAGAGTTGCCTGTTCGGAAAGGGCCTCAAACAATGTAGTAACCTCCTGTCCCAGATAGTAGTGAAGATTTGTCCTGTCAACACGAACTCTCGTGAAATAACCCGGATAGAGTACCCTGAGCGCCATATGAATAATCTCTATCACTGCGTCACGGGAAGGAATGGGTTCGGTGTCAACATGATCAAAACACTCTTCCGTATTGCAGGTTTGCACGAGGTCATTCACGACTACCGGGATCGCTTCACGAAAATGTTCTGTGCTTATCTTTTTGAACTTACATTGTTCGAGTTTTGAGGTGTCCATGGCCGACCTTTCTTTTATCAGTGAGTATTTTTCTCACTATGATTGATTTATAAAAAAGGGATCATACTGTTGAGTCGTTAGTTTCAATTTTATCGCATTTAAATAATAGATGTATAGACCTGATCGTTTAGGCCTCCAAGGGTATAAAAAAAGCAGCTTACGAATGCATAAAGTTTGTGAATAATAAAAGCTGATATCCATGGTATTATTGATGAACGAGGATAGGGTGGTGAGCGATTCCATTTCTGTGAAAGATCTTCTGGCGCGTGACCGGCGACTCATCAGTCTCCCGACAAAAGGGAAGGCTGTATTTGCCGGGGATACTCATGGTGATATTGATGCCACCGAGAAAATATTCAGAAGGTATTTCAAGCCTGGATATGTACTGGTTTTTCTGGGAGATTACGTTGACAGGGGGCCAAATTCAAGGGACAATATCGAGTTCCTTATTGAAAAAAAGCTGGAAGCGCCTGAACAGGTCTTTCTTCTCNCAGGAAATCATGAAGGATATAGCTCCATCCCTTTCAAACCGGCTGATTTCTGGGAAAGCCTCTCTCCTTATGAATCCGAATACTTTTCGGAAATATTCCGCTTCTTCTCTTTTGCTGCAGCTACCGAAAATGGGATCATCGCTGTTCATGGAGTTCCTCCAGATGTGAAGAATATGCAGGAGATCGATAATATTGAGATAGGCAGTGATAATTGGATTCAGCTCACCTGGGGTGATTTTACGGAAAAGAAGGGTGAACTGCTCAGTAATCCTGCGGAGAGACCGAAATATGGAGAAAACTATTTCACTCGTGTCATGAAACAACTCGGAATGAATATTCTCATACGCTCTCACCAGCCCCGTATCAAGCCTGTTGTGTATGATAAACGTTGTCTTACCCTCATGACTTCCCGTGCATATACCCAGGTGCGCATCATTGCGATAGCTGATCTTGAAAAACCTGCAATCAGTTCAGTTGATGAACTTAAAATCGTAGAGATTTAGTTTGCCTAAATTATCAATGATGGTAAGATTGAATAGATGAAGAAGAAAATCTCAATTTCCATCCTTCTTTTGGCGATGAACATATTTCTTTACGGCTGTCCATACGAATCTGAATTTCCTCTTGCAACACCCGAGATCGCTCAGATTGACAGGGATTTGATCGGTAACTGGAGGTTTATCCAGTCGGAAAAGGAAAAAGCTGCAACACTTGTAGTATATCCCTTCAATGATCACGAAATCATTTTCATAAGCCTCGAAGAGGATAAGAAAATTTCCGCATACCGTGCTTTTGTCACCAATATAAATGGAGAGAAATTCCTGAATGTGCAGGAAATTGACCAATCAGAAAATAAAAGGCATTGGCTGTTTGTGAACTATTCCATCACAAACAACCGGTTGACCCTGAGGATTCTGGAAGACACACTTATGAAAAACGAAAAGATAGATACACCACAGGCTCTTTCCGGATTCATAGGGAAGAATCTCAGAGAAAAAGACCTTTACGGAGATGACAGTGAGATGGTATTTGAACGCCTTCTTAAAAAGAACGGGTCATGAATGAACGGGTAGGGAACCAATGAGAGGAGGAATTGAATGAGAGAAGTTAAAAGGATTGCTCTTGTTGCCCATGATAACCGGAAAAAGGATTTGATCGAATGGGTTGAATGGAATTACCATATATTAATCAACCATCGATTAATATGCACAGGGACTACAGGAAGGCTGGTTGAAGAAGCGATTCACAGTAAGTTGAATGAAAAGGAAGAGACGGCAGAGGTTGAGGTGATCAAACTGAAGTCCGGTCCTCTGGGAGGTGACCAGCAGTTGGGTGCAATGATAGCTGAGGGTGAAATTGACCTGCTTATTTTTTTATGGGACCCGATGCAGCCTCACCCGCACGATGTAGACGTCAAAGCGCTGCTCCGGATTGCGGTGCTGTATAACATTCCAACTGCCTGCAATCGTTCAACAGCTGATTTTATGATATCATCCCCTCTTCTCAGTGAGAAATATGAGCCGGTAATAAAAGATTATTCAGCGTATATCAAACGCTCACTGGCATAGCATATTATTGNGACACGAAATTTAAATAAAAGGCTTGTTTTTTTATGCTTGGTGACAAGAGCAGAATCAGCAGGATATCCTGAACGCTTGACCTGTAAATAGTTGAAGGACGGGAAGAGTTCCCCGCCCTTTCTTATTGACTATTCATGACCGGAAACCTGCAACGCAGTCTGTATCACTCTCAGTAATAATATTGTTTGTAGTTCACCTTTTCCCGTTTGTTCCAGTACTTCTTCTGATGTCCGGGTGGGGTAAATTGTTGTTCGTGGTAATCCCTATACTTATGAGAATAATAGCGGCTTGGTATGGTATGGAGGACTACGGGAACTTTTCTGTGATGAATATAGCGCCACGGGCCTGAATAGGAAGACGCACTAAACCAGTAACCGTTTGAGGGAGTATACCAATGACCTGAGTAAAAGAACACCGGTGTATCATAAGAGGGAGCGTAGTATACAGGGGTCTGAGGAATCAGATATACCTGAGGCGGAGCAACGACCCTGATGGGGGGTGGCGGGGGAGAGGGAAGACCGATACCGATTCCAATATGGAAATCAACATCTGAAGCCTGTGCGCTTGAATGAAATAAAAAGCCGACCGCGGCGAGAAAAATAAGAATGCCTGTTGCAACTCTTCCATAAATATATTTTCTCTTCATGTTCTGCCTCCTTTTGTTATAAGAATAGTGATATTTTGTGAAGAAACGATGAATGAACTATGAAAATCTTCTGGATTTCGCTCAATATTTATCAATTCAATCTTCACGATAAAAATGATCACCATGTGATTCAAATCACAGAAAAATATCCTGTGATCCCTTAAGGTTAAATGAAGAATTATTTTTTATTCGGGAACTGACAGTGACAGAAATAATAAGCTTTATTCATGAGAATACCTTTATAGTCATTGCATTTATTGCGCTGATACTTCTCTGCTTCTATAAAAGACCAAAAGTTTTTCTGACCATCTTCCTCTTTGTTTTTATCATTGCCTCAACTATCTACCTGATCTTCAATATTTCCAATATTGCAGTTGAAAATAAAAGAGATTTGATCAATCAGACTGCGAGTAAAGTTCCCATGGAAAATGCAGTTCAATAATGTCGCGCTATATACCGGAATTGTGAAAATATTCTGAGCACTATCCGGACCTTTATGATGAAGCGGAAAAATCTTCCAAGAGCTGTTCAGGTTTTATTTTTTAAATATGAATAAACATCACGTGTCAGTTTTATTTTGATTTCATCGTTTAACCCGAGGCCGCTTTCAAGAAGACCGAGGTATTTATTGACTTCCGGATTTTCATTCCTTGCCGTTTCCAACTTTTCGTTTTGTTCCTCTGTTTCCTTATTGATATCATCGAGATCGATCTCAAGATTGAATCTCTGGTTGAAAAAAGAAAGGATGAGTTTTATCGCCTGAAAATCAGGAACAGATGCAAGATAAAACGGCACCTCGATCCAGAGGCTGAGGCCGGGAATTCCTTTTTTCCATGCCATCCAAAGGAGAAAACTGCTGAGAGCCGGCGCACCTTCCCATGTAAGGCCATCAAGGTCATATGTCATAAGCATATCCTTTAGTTCTGCGCTGTTGAATACAGACAGGATACGACGGGGTGCTGTATGAGCTTTCTGGGAAATCATCCCGTTTATCGTATAGAGTTCATTGATCATTCCATCCTGTTCCGCAGTTTCAAAGAATGTATTCAGGAATCTGTAGTGATCGTTTTCAGGCTGATCGGATTGAAAAAAGAGGAGGTCTTTTCTCCGGCATGTATAAAAGATGCTTTCAGGAAACTGTATGCAATTTTCATCGACAGAAACCCCTTCAAGGGGAAAAAAACCGGTCGGCTCAATTGTGGCAAAATGAGAACCGCTTAATTTCCTGATGAGATAACTGGTTGCACGCTGAGCAACCTTACCGGTATCACCATTCCATCCGATGATGACAAACGGATTATGCAGTCCGGCATAAGCGGTTGGTTCAAACGGCTCCTTCATCGCCGGTATCTCCTTTGAGAAAATTCGCTATCTCGTCCCATAGTTTTTTTCTGTTCTCATCAGTCAAGGGTTCCAGTTCTCTCTGTTTCTCACGCATGGATTCTTTCAATCTGTCCAGTTGATGTTTCACTTCGGCGGGAATCTGGTGATAGATGTCTTCAATCTGTATTTCCACATCCCTGTAAAGTTCATCGAAGCCGGAAAAATCGATAGGTATCCCTAAAATAGTGCTGAATACCTCAAGAACAGATCGCGAAGCAGCGGGATAGGGTATCGGCAAACCCTGAAAATAGATTGGTATCTCGCCCATCAGACATATTCCCTCCAGGCCTCTTTTTTTCGCAACTCCCAGTAAAAGTCCGTTCAGTCCTGCAATAAACCCGCGACCGGCTCTGTTTTCAATATGAGACATCAGAACGGTGTTCGGATACTGCTTCACTTCTCTGATAAGATGCTTCATGTTTGGGACTGCCCAAACCTTTGATTTTATAGTATGGTGGATATAGGATACTGCTGCTCCTGAGGTATAAATTCGTCTGCATCCGAATTTTACGGCTACATCGATTACGAGGTTAGCCATCCTGTAGGCCTCTTCTCCTTCAGCGTAGCCGGATGCTATGCTCTTCTTTGGTTGTTCCTCACCAATAAAAAAAATTACATCATTCTTTTCCAGCCGTGTATGAAAGAACTTATTTTTAGGGAACTCGAGGGTCTCGAGTAGTCCGGATCTGATGATCACTTTTTTAGGGGAAAAGAAGTAAATGCTTTCTATCTCCCCGAATTCTTCGGCCCCGGTTATTTCACAAAGGGTATCGATGGTAATAATCCCGATGTTGCCGATACCCGGCCATCCCACAATCATGATCGGGTTCATGAGTTTCGGTTCTGCATACAGTCTGATTGCCATGGGATATGTTCTCTCTATAGTTTAACAAAAGAAATCGTTTCCGGATTGGTTCTTGAGAATGGAGGAAGACTGATATCTGGAAGGTAAATTAGTGGAGAGAGTGCACAAATTCGACATATTGCGTCGGAGGGTTGATGACTTCAAGTCCGATGCTGTCTGTCAAATCTTCCGGTGGGGTTTTTGGATGTGACCATTTTACCCTGCAGCGAAGGTTCATCGATCTTCCGGAAGAGAAGCGAAAAATCAGGTCAATCTCTCTTCCCGGCAAGTATACCTTGTGTGCCTGTGAATGTGTTGTGAGGATATGGATGCCGATTTCGGATATGTTTTCTATAAATACTCCGTACTTTTCATTGCCGGAAATGCGTTCAGCATTTAAACTGACTCTGAATCGTTTGAAACGCCGTTTTTCCATGACGATATTGTAATGATTCTTTGCGTAGAGTGCAACAGAGAAAAATAGTAGAAATAGTTATAAATACATATAATAGAGAAGAAAAATATGCAGGCAACAAACACAGGAGGGTTGAGTGGAACGATTGCTGATAAAAGACGCACTCAATGAAACCTATAGAGGACAGGAGATTACTGTATGTGGATGGATAAGGACTAAAAGGGGATCCAAAGGTTTTGCTTTCATCGTGATAAGTGATGGGTCCTCGCAGGAAACATTGCAGCTTGTTATACCGGAGCAGGCTCCTGCGAACAGCGAACTCCACAGATGCAATACAGGCGCAGCTGTCAAAGTAAAAGGAGTGTTGAGAGCATCTCCCGCAAAGGGACAAAAATATGAACTCGAAGTTTCTGAACTGTCCGTATTCGGTGAGAGCGACCCCGACCGTTATCCACTTCAGAAAAAGGGACACACCCTGGAATTTCTGCGGGAAATCGGGCATCTCAGGTCAAGGACCAATACCTTTGGTGCAGTTTTCAGGATAAGGAATATCCTTGCTCATGCCGTGCATCAGTTCTTCCAGGAAAGGGGGTTTGCATGGGTTCACACCCCGATTATTACATCGAGTGATTGTGAGGGAGCAGGGGAACTTTTTACCGTAACCTCGCTTGATTTCAGAAATCTTCCCCGAAATAAAGATGCTTCTGTAGATTTTTCACAGGACTTTTTCGGGAAAAGGGCGTACCTTACTGTTAGCGGGCAGCTTGAAGCAGAGTTTCTTGCAATGTCCCTCGGAAAAGTGTATACCTTTGGCCCTACTTTCAGGGCTGAGAATTCAAATACCACACGACATCTTTCAGAGTTTTGGATGATCGAACCGGAAATGGCTTTTGCTGACCTCGGGGATGATATGAGTCTGGCAGAAGATTTCCTCAGGTTTCTCTGTATGAAGGTGCTGGAGAAAGGAGAAGAAGAACTTGCCTTCATCGAGGCTCACTATAAACGGATTTCGATAGATGAAATCAGGAGACTCGGAGAAACAGAATTTTTCCGTATCCCATACACAGAGGCAATCAGAGAATTGGAGCGTGCAGCGGTAGAATTTGAATTCCCCGTGTCATGGGGATCTGATCTTCAGTCTGAGCATGAAAAATATCTTGCCGATGTAGTGGTGAAGGGTCCTGTGATTGTATCAGATTATCCAAAGGAATTGAAGGCCTTTTATATGCGTTTGAACGATGACGGAAGAACTGTTGCCGCAATGGACGTTCTTGTGCCGAAGGTCGGCGAAATCATAGGAGGAAGCCAGCGTGAGGAAAGATTGTCGGTACTTGAAGAAAGGATGCTGCAACTGAGTATTCCGGTAGAAAGTCTTCAATGGTATCTTGATATCCGCAGGTTCGGCTCAGCGCCACATGCAGGATTCGGGCTTGGTTTTGAAAGACTGGTTCAGTACCTTACCGGTATGGTGAATATCCGTGATGTAATTCCCTGTCCAAGAGCTCCTGGTAAGATATATTATTAATTATAATTCAGAGTAATACAGCATTATATTAAACCATTAGTTTAATGCTGATTCGCCTTGATACCATGTAAAGTGTACTGTTATAGTAAGAAAGATAAAGGAGGAAATTCATATGGATCCAAAAGAACTCTTGGGAAAAGCACAGATACTTTTCGTTGAAGGAAATGAGAAAGAAAGTATTCAGGTTTTTAAACAGGCACTGGATGCAGGGGCAGACCCCTTTATAGTCTATTTAAGCACGGGTGTTGCATATATGAAGCTGAAAGAACAGGATAATGCTTTAGAAGCATTCAATAAAGCCATAGAAGCGAATAATAAAAATCCCAGACCGTATTATTACCGTGGAATGTTGCATATGGACAGGGACGAATATGACAAGGCTAGTTCTGATTTTACCAGTGCTCTTGAGCTTAAACCGGATCTTTATTTTGCAAAATTTGCACGTGCTACTGCGTATGGAAGACTGGGGAACATTGATGGGGCTTCTGCAGATTT
>WSSedA1B3DRAFT_1000558_pt1 | contig 10660 bp, 10 predicted proteins | sample WetSurSiteA1Bulk_FD_9468 | JGI IMG/M metagenome (IMG submission 9468)
GCCCGCATCCATCCGGGCGAGTTGATAACCAAAGGTCCCTCTGTCGCAGATGTAGTGCATAAGACCCTGCCATCTATCCCAGAAAATATCCACCTGGTACCCGCTCATGCCAAAGTGAATACCTATGATATTGTGGATATTACCGATGTAGGATTGGTTTACACGACCACAGTGGGCATGGAAATGGCGATGAGCGGTATACCAGTAATCGTCGTGGGAAATACCCATTATCGTAATAAAGGTTTTACCCTCGATCCGGATAGCTGGCAGGCATATTTCGATCTTTTATCGAATGTCTTGGAACATCCAGACCAATATCGCCTCACCGACAGGCAATTGGAGCAGGCCTGGAATTATGCCTATCGCTTCTTCTTTGAATATCCCCATCCATTCCCCTGGCACCTGCTTCACTTGTGGAAGGATTTGGAAACTTGGCCTCTCTCACGAGTCCTCAGTGATGAAGGCTTATCCACGTATCAAAAGACCTTTTTATATCTGGTTGGGGAACCGGTTACCTGGTGAACCATGGCCTCTGAGATTGAAATCAAGCGTCAGGTTCGTGAGTTTTATAACCAGGTTGGCTGGCAGGAAGCCTCGGATGGTTTCTACCAGAATGCCACTTACGAAGACTTACGCCCGGTCGCTCAAGAGTATATCCACAACTGCCATCTGCGGGTTCTTCGCCATCTGAATCCCACAGGTCGCTTTCTGTTGGATGCCGGCTCCGGACCCATCCAATACCCTGAATACCTCGAATACTCCAAAGGTTACCAGCACCGCGTATGTGCGGATATCTCATTCGTTGCCCTGCAGGAAGCCCGTAAGCGTATCGGTCTGCATGGTCTTTTAGCCGTTTGCGATATTGCTAACTTACCATTCATATCCAACACTTTTGATGGTTTGGTGTCACTACACACCATCCACCATTTACCAACCCAAGAGCACATCCGTGCATATCAGGAGCTCTATCGCACCCTGGCTCCAGCCGGTAGAGGTGTCATTGTCAACGGTTGGGACAATCCACCACTTACCAGATTCTTGGATTTTTGGATTGGATTGGTAAATCGCCTATACGCAGCATTCCATCACCAACCAACCGCGGCTGAACAGGAGCAGATATTATCTCCTTCAATTAGGCCATCCACAGCACGCGGCACGTATGTCCGTAAACATGACGCTGCCTGGTTGCAGAAGGAAGTTGGTAGCCTGATGCCGATTAATATCTGGTGCTGGCGCAGCATCAGCGTGCGTTTCTTACGCACCTTCATTCATGAGCGGTTTGCAGGTAGATGGCTTTTAAAACTTATATATTTAAAAGAAGAGCTCTTCCCACATTTTTTAGGCAAGTATGGTCAGTACCCGCTGATCGTGCTGAGTAAATTCAAATGATTGCATCGATTTTTATAATAATGGAGATTCCATGAACTGGACTGAACAAGTCATCCTCGTCACCGGTGGCACCGGGTCATTTGGCAAGAAATTCGTCGAGATGATGCTGGCTGAATACCATCCCGCCAAGCTGATCGTCTTTAGCCGCGATGAGCTTAAACAGCACGAAATGCGTGTCGCTGGCTTAGACCACCCATCTCTGCGTTACTTTATTGGCGATGTTCGTGATATCGATCGATTGCGGAGAGCCATGCAAGGCGTGGATATCGTTGTCCATGCGGCTGCATTAAAGCAGGTCCCCGCCTGCGAATACAACCCGATGGAAGCTATAAAAACTAACATCCTCGGTAGCAGCAATGTTGTCGAGGCAGCCTTGGATGCACAGGTTAAAAAAGTATTGGCTCTCTCCACGGATAAGGCAGTCAATCCGATCAACCTGTATGGTGCCACCAAACTTGCTGCGGAGAAGTTACTCGTTCAATCCAATTCCTACGCCGGTGGGAAGGCAACGCGTTTCAGTTGTGTGCGTTATGGGAACGTAGTCGGCTCGCGCGGAAGTGTTGTGCCCATCTTTCTCCAGCAAAAATCTTCCGGGAAATTGACCATCACCGATGAGCGAATGACCCGCTTTTGGCTCACCCTTGAACAGGGTGTACGCTTTGTGATCCATTGTATTGAAAAGATGCATGGCGGTGAGGTATTCGTTCCCAAGATTCCCAGCATGAAAATCGTTGACCTTGCCAGAGCAATTGCTCCGGGAATCAGTTTTGAAGTGGTGGGCATTCGCCCAGGCGAAAAGTTGCATGAGGTTTTGATTTCCGAAGACGAATCCCGCTCTACAATAGAGATGGATGATTTGTATGTGGTTCAACCCAGCGTTAGCTCATGGTTTGGGCATGACTGGCAGTCTGAAGGGCATGGGTTACCTGCCGGTTTCCGTTTTGGCAGCGATAACAACCCCCAATGGTTGAGTGTTAATCAAATTCGTGATATGGTTGCACCTTTTGAAGATCGATTGGTAAACAGCTATGCTGAAGAATAATTGATATGCGTATTCTGATCACCGGAGCCAGTGGTTTGCTTGGATTGAACCTGGCACTGGAGACCTCCCGGCAACACACGATCTTCGGGACGGTCAACCACCACNATTTGCAAACAGATCTTTTCACGGTGATNCAAACCAACCTCTTGGCTCCTGGTGCAGTGGAGCGCCTGCTNGAGCGCACNCAACCCGACTGGATTGTCCACTGTGCCGCTTTGGCAAATTTAGACGCCTGTGAGACTGNCCCTCTCCTGGCAAAACAATTAAACACCGATCTCCCCCACATACTGGCAAGCCATGTCGCCAGGAGCGGAGCGCGGATGCTTCANGTATCCACCGATTCGGTCTTCGATGGTTTACGAGGCGATTACACTGAAGAGGATACACCCAACCCATTGGGAGTGTATTCACGTACCAAGTTCGAAGGTGAGCTTGCAGTTGCTAAAGCCGACCCCACCGCCATCATCGCCAGAGTCAACCTTTTTGGTTGGTCGCTCCCTGGCAATCGCAGTCTGGCTGAGTTTTTCTATAATAATTTAAGCCTGGGCAGGCAGGTTATGGGATTCACCGACGTGCTATTTTGCCCCCTTCTGGCTAATCACCTGGCAGGCATTTTTATAAAAATGCTCGAGAGAAACTTGAACGGCTTGTATCATGTGGTTAGTTCTGAGTGCCTTAGCAAATATGATTTTGGTGTTCGGCTTGCCCACCGTTTCAACCTGGATAGTAGCTTGATCAATCCAACCTCAGTCAATCAATCAGGGCTGAAAGCCGCTCGTTCACCCAATCTCACCCTCCGATCCGATAAGCTTGCCCTTGCATTGGGTGAATCTCTCCCCAGGTTTTCCACAGGATTGGACGGGTTATTCGCACTTTATCAACAGGGTTATCCACAAATGCTGAGAAAGTTGGGAACGAGTTAGTTTTTTATTCTCCCTCACCAAAAAGAAGGAAAATAACATGGAAATCAAGATTGGCGCTCATATCATCGGGTTAAAGCATCCAACCTATTTCATTGCAGATATTGCCGCTAACCATGATGGCAACCTGGAGCGTGCTAAACTTCTTATTCGTTTGGCTGGTCAGGTAGGAGCACAGGCAGCTAAATTTCAAAATTTTCGCGCTCCGAAAATTGTCTCGAATTATGGTTTCACCCACATGAATAGCCAGGTTACTCACCAGGCTTCCTGGAAAAAGTCAGTCTTTCAGGTCTACACCGAAGCCTCGATACCATTCGAATGGACACCGATTCTTAAAGATGAGTGTGACACGGCTGGCATTGATTTTTTCTCCGCACCGTACGACTTTGAAGCAATTGATATGCTTGACCAGTACGTCCAGATGTACAAAGCAGGCTCAGGAGAGATCGACTGGATAGAAGCTTTGGAACGCATGGCTTCTAAAGGCAAGCCTCTGTTTGTTGCCACAGGTGCTTCTGATATTGGCGAAGTTCAACGTGCAGTGCATGCCATCCGGAAAATAAACCCCGAGCTGGTGCTGATGCAGTGCAACACCAATTACACCGCCAGCCCCAATAATTACGATCACCTCCACCTGAATGTGCTCCGAACTTTTGCTACACTGTTTCCCGAGGTCATCCTTGGACTTTCCGACCACACGCACGCAAATGCACCAGTATTAGGTGCAGTGACATTGGGTGCCCGTGTCATCGAACGCCATTTTACCGATAGCAACGACCGTGAAGGTCCCGACCATAAGTTCGCCATGAATCCGGAGAACTGGGCGAAAATGGTGGAGGAGACGCGCATATTAGAACGTTGCTTGGGGAGTGCGGATAAGTTTGTTGCCGGGAATGAGCTTGAGACCGCAGTGATCCAACGTCGCTGCCTGCGCGCAGCCAGGGACATCAAAATTGGAGAAGTCTTCTCACGCGAGATGATCGATGTTCTTCGTCCAGCGACCCCTGGTGCAATTAAGCCTCATGAGATAGCTTCGGTCATTGGTAAGCGATCACTGGTGAACCTCCCTTATGGCAAAGAACTTCGCTGGACCGAGTTGGGAGATTAAAGTTGCCACCCACTATTCCACAACGTGTTGAGGCTGCTCGTGCTGGGAATAATCCAGCACTTATCTGCCGCGTACCCTCTGGTTGGGTTATTTTATGCGACCTCCAGTTTTTAAGCGGGTATTGCATTTTGCTGCCTGATCCTGTGGTTCCCAGTTTGAATGATCTCAATCACCAAGGACGGTCAGGATTCCTGTGTGATATGGCATTAGTCGGAGATGCTCTGATTGAGGTTACAGGTGCATACCGCATCAATTACGCCATTGCAGGCAACTCAGATCCATACTTACACGCCCATATTGTTCCTCGCTACCTGTCAGAACCAGATGAGTATCGCAAAGGATTGCCATGGTCACATCCGCAAGCAGAAATCGACTCGCTATTATTCGATCTCGCCCGCGATAAGTCGCTCATGGAGAAACTCCGCCATGCCATCGAATTTAAGCTGGCGCACTCATAATGCGTATTATCTATTTTTCTCGTGACTATTCCACCCATGACCACCGCTTCTTATCTGCACTTGCCCGTACGGATCACAAGGTCTATTATCTCCGCCTTGAGAAGAGTGGCCACGCCTTAGAAGTTCGTCCCTTACCTGATGAGATTGAACAGATCCAGTGGGTCGGTGGAAACAAGCCCGCCACGTTGAAGGATGGTCTTCGCCTCCGTGATGATCTTCACAGGGTCATCCGCCAGGTTAAACCTGACCTGATCCAGGCTGGTCCTATTCAACGGGCGGCTTTCCTGGTGGCACTAACAGGTTATCGCCCATTGATCACCATGTCATGGGGGTATGATTTACTCCATGACGCAAAAATCAACTCGTTTTGGCGATGGGCCACTCGTTATACTTTGCAGTGTAGTGCTGCTCTGGTTGGTGACTGCAATACTATCCGTAAGTTGGCAATTTCTTATGGTATGTCAGACAAGCGAATCATTACCTTCCCCTGGGGAGTGGATATCCACCACTTCAACTTAACCACGCAACAACGTGTAAATGTGCCAGCGTTTTCCCTTCTATCAACCCGCGGATTCGAGCCCATTTATGGCGTCGATGTGATCGCTCGTGCTTTTGTGATCGCTGCGCGAAAATGCCCTGAGCTACATCTCACTATGTTGGGCAACGGCTCTTTAAACGCAACCATCCGTCAGATTTTCCTCGTCGGGGGCGTATTTGACCGGGTCCACTTCCCCGGTCAGGTATCTTACCCAGATCTCCCTGCCTACTATCAAAATGCAGATATATACATCAGCGCCTCTCACAGCGATGGCACCTCGATTTCATTATTAGAAGCGTTTGCCTGTGGCACTCCTGCAATTGTCTCAGATGTCCCAGGCAACCAGGAATGGGTCACTCCAGGTGAGAACGGTTGGATTTTCCCGGATGGGAATCCAGAATCATTAGCCCAGGCAATCTTGAATGCCGTCGATCAGCGTCATCAACTCATCGAAATGGGGTATAAAGCCCGTCTGCTGGCTGAAACTCGTGCAGATTGGGAGAAGAACTTTCCCAGGCTTATGGACGCCTACCAGTTGGCTTTACATTAAGCTATCTTAAAAGTAAAAAAATGGATGAGCAGTTGTCCAGTGATAAGATAACAACAAAGATGTGGCAGATTCGTCTGAAACGATGGCAGACCTCGTTTGAGCGCATATTTGATTCTTTCTTTAACCCTCAAATCGAGCGCAATATCGGTTGGGTGACCTGGGTATGGATAGCTGTTCTCTTACTCGCAGGGATTTATTTTTGGGGAAAATTTTTCAATTGGGGTCGCATCCCGTTTGATTATCATGATTGGGCTGAAATTAACGCTGCTCGCATTGAATTTGTCCGCAATGCACTGCGTAGTGGGCAGATCCCATTGCATATGACCGAGATAGGTCATTTGCGAAACCTGACCGACCGTTATATGTCCATTCCGGATGCGATTTTAGCACCTCAGATGGTCCTTTTGTTATTCCTCCAAACAGGCCCCTTCGTTTTTGTTAATACACTGATTCTATATTTTGTGGGTACGATTGGATTACTTCAATTTCGCAAGAGATATTCCCTATCTCTGGCAGCGTTTACTTGGTTGTTCTTATTATTCAACTTTAATGGTTATTTGACAGCTCATTTTGGCGTGGGGCATGTTACCTGGTGGGGATATTTCCTGCTACCTTGGTATTTCTTGTTGATCTTTGATGCTATCGAACGAGAACAGGGTTGGCGATGGGTTACCGGAATGGCATTCACCTTATTTTTAATATTCCTGCAAGGTTCAAATCATGTGTTCACCTGGCTACTTATTTTTCTTGGGTTGTTCGGGTTAACTTCTTGGAAACGTTTTTGGCTGGCGATCAAAGCCGGGGCGGCTGCAATCCTTCTGAGTATGTTCCGGATTCTGCCCCCAATATTATTATTGGACAAATTTGACATAAATTTTCTAGGTGGTTATTCATCAATTCAAGAATTACTTTACGCGATGTTTACATTAAAACCTGCCAGCCAATCACTGCCAATCCCCGGAGTGATGGGTAGNAGTCCGTTGGGTTGGTGGGAGTTTGATTTATTTGTGGGTCTGGTAGCTACAATTTTCATTCTGTATTTCGGAGTATATTGCTGGATGAAGGATCGAGAGGACTATCCGCAATTTCAAGCGTTGTTTCTACCTGTTATCACTTTATTTATACTGTCAATCAATGACTTTTATAACTTCGTAAGAATTATCCCAATTCCAATTTTATGGGGTGAGCGTGTCTCCTCACGCATGGTTATTATTCCTTTTACCGTAATCCTCTTCATGACAGGTATATATTTCCAGCGCGCCCTGTTATCGGATCGGTTGTCGCGTGTATTTCGGTTGGTGACATTGATTTTGATGATGGTGACCGTCTATGATCTCTGGCAACATATGCGGGCATGGCGGGTGACCACCGCTGTGAACGCCTTCCCTTATACACCAGTCGATTTATCGATCAAGGTCGTTGGAAATCACCCGGATGCTCCTTACATTCAGATGATCACGATTGGTGCTCTTATCAGTTTGGCTACAGCTATTTATCTCATCAATCGAACATTGAACGAGCGCCGTAAGCAAACCAGCAAAATGATCACATGACCCATAAAACCCTTGCTGTTATTCAAGCACGTATGTCCTCTTCCCGTTTGCCTGGGAAAGCATTGTTGGAAATTGCTGGTAAACCGCTTTTGCAGCACATGTTCGACAGGGTGAAGAAGGCAAACTCCCTCGACAGCATAGTGCTTGCCACCACCACCGACCCATCTGACGATATCCTCGAGCAGTTCTCTCATATACAGGAAATTCCCTGCTATCGGGGTAGCCTCCCTGATGTGCTAGATCGTTGTTATCAGACTGCAATCCAATCCAACGCCGATGTGATCGTTCGACTCACCGGTGATTGTCCCCTGATCGATCCCAATTTGATAGACCTAACCATTATGGCTTTCCTGGGGTTACCCCTTCTCCCCACTTCCTCGAACACCTCCGAAATACATGATCACTATTCACCAGCTAAATCTCCATTCGATTTTACTGCCAACCGTTTGCCACCACCCTGGAAGCGTACAATCCCTATCGGTTTGGATGTTGAAGTATGCTCCTTCGAATCCCTTCAACGCGCATGGAAGGAATCCGATCAGCTCTACCAACGCGAGCATGTAATGCCATACCTTTATGAAGGTGTCCTCTTTCAAAAAACCATTTTTTTTCCAGATCAGGATTGGTATATAGAAAGTGGTACTTCCTCCCATGGTTTCAGGATCGCTCTGCTCAACCACACCCCAGATTATGGCTCCCTGCGTTGGACAGTGGATACTCCTGCAGACTTGGAGTTTGTCCGTCAGATATTCAATCATTTCGAGGATAAGTCAGACTTCAGCTGGCAGGATATTTTAACGTTACTGAATAAGGAACCTAAATTAGCTTCCATCAATGCGGAGGTGAATCACAAATCCGCTTTTGATGTCGATCAACGGAACCAGGCTAATCGATCCCCATGATCATGTCTACCTCGGATCCATTCCTAACGATTTTCACTGCCCCCAAACCATTCACCAGTCCGCATATAAACCTGATCCAGCGGAATGCCATCCAATCCTGGCAACATCTCGGCGACGATGTTCGGGTGCTCCTTGTTGGTAACGAAACCGGGATTTCAGAATTCGCTGACGAGGTGGGGATCCAACAGCTACCGGATGTCGCTTGCAACGAATATGGCACACCACTTGTTAGCTCAATCTTCCAATTGGCACGCGAAAATAGCACCTCTCCTTTACTGGCTTATGTCAATGCTGATATTTTATTATTGCCTGGATTCGTCGAGCTTGCCAGACAGGTATTCAATCAATCAAAGGAATTCCTCATCGTAGGTCAGCGTTGGGATTTGGATATCACACAGGCTTTGGATTTCTCCCAGGATTGGGATTTACGCTTGCTATTTGATGTTAAAACACGGGGGCGACGCCACCCCCCAGGCGGAAGTGACTTTTTTATCTTCCCTCGAAATTGCTTTACTGACCTACCCAAATTCGCCATTGGCCGTGCAGGTTGGGATAATTGGATGTTCTACCATGCACGACTAAAACACTGGTCAGTCGTCGATGTCAGCTCTTCCCTAACGGTCATCCATCAGGATCATGATTATTCTCACCTTCCGGGTGGTCAGCCACATTACCAAATGCCTGAATCATTCAAGAATATCCGTCTTGCCGGAGGACGTCGGGCTATCTTTAATCTCATGGATGCAGACTACACTTTTCACGAGGGCAAATTGGTACGCATTCCTTTGCGAGGCCGCCGTTTTTGGCGAAGCATCGAAACGTACCCGCTTATTAAGTGGCAATCCTATCCCCTTGCAGAGCTTTCTTTTGCCTTCTGCCATCCTGTTAAAGCCTTTGGAGAGTGGCGTGGTCGCCTGGCATACAAGATCAACTCCTACAGGCATCATCAAGCCTGACTCCGTTTAAATATAACCTGCATGCATTAAACCAAAGTCCATATGAGAAAAGGTCAAAATCCTGCCAAATTCATTAAACAGGTTGCTCAACCTGAACGTATCACTGTTGCTGTCCTCAACTACATCCCCTTCCTGAGTGGTTTTTATGCTCAAACATTAGATGTGCTAAAAACTTGTCTGGGAAGTATCTGGGCAAATACCGATCTTCCCTACGACCTTTTGGTTTTCGATAATGGCAGCTGTCAGGAAGCGATTGATTTCCTTGCTGATGCCCAGGATGAAGGCAAGATTCAGTACCTTATTCTTGCTGAAAAAAACATGGGGAAAGGTGGTGCCTGGAACATCATGTTGAACGCAGCCCCGGGTGAGATCATTGCTTATACCGATAATGATGCTTATTTCTATCCCGGTTGGCTTTCTAAATCTGTTCATATCCTCGAAACCTTCCCCAATGTGGGTATGGTCACCAGCCGCCCTTTCCGTACCCCACCAGAGTTTTATTCGAATACATTGGTATGGGCTGAGCAGGCAACCGATGCAACTATCCAGCATGGACAGTTCATTCCATGGGATGCTTTCAAAGCCTTTGATATGAGCCTCGGAACCCCTGAAGAGGAAGTCCGCCAGCGTTATGAGAATACCGAAGATGTTCGTATTAGCTATCAAGGTGAAACGGTCCAGGCAGGCGGTAGCCACTGGCAGTTCGTCACTTATAAATCGGTCATCCAACAATTCCTGCCTTTCAGCATGGACCGTCCAATGGGTCAGGTACGCCAGCTTGACCAGCGCATGAATGAAGCCGGTTACCTGCGCCTGATGCCAATCGAATTTCTTGCCCAAAATATGAGCAACCGGCTGGATTGGATCCATGACCCCTCAGAATTGCAAAAAGAAAAAAACATCCAAGCAAAGCCCATTTGGAAGAAGTTCTTGAACTTAAGCTTTGTCAAACGATTCCTGCTTGGTCTTTACGATCGCATTTTCAGTTGGTATTACGAAGGATAAGCATCTCTTTGACCAAGCAAGAAAACTATCCAGAAGAAAAATATCCTCGCAGGATGATGATCAGCGCCGACCATGGTTTGGCNATTGTTTATTTCCTACAATCCGATGTTGTCCCGACCCTGCTTGANGNAGGNATTGAGGTCATCTTATTAACTGATGACGCCCTTACCACTCAGATACAAAACCGGTTCGGTCGTCCTGGTTTGACCATTGAAGGACTTCGGTTGGATCAGGCGAAT